>FZPY01000017.1_pt1 | contig 203092 bp, 221 predicted proteins | sample 1534801 | NCBI WGS metagenome assembly FZPY01 (sample SAMEA104161950, study PRJEB21768) | metagenome | isolation source: underground water | reverse complement strand
TTTTTTTTTAATGATACGGCGACCACCGAGATCTACACTCTTTCCCTACACGACGCTCTTCCGATCTCATTGCAGAGTCCATTTTTGTCTCAACTTGATAAAGGCATCGTCACGGGTGGTGAAAGTTTAAGCTCCACCATATAGCTATCCCTGGTATGAACCACGGCCATATACGCAGATTTTCGCGGCAGCAACGATCTGACCAGATTCAAACCTTGCTCTTTGCCGGTCGCAACCGTATCCCGATCGCTATCGAACAGATTACGAATCGTGATCAGAGCATCATCCCCCTTCATCTCAAACCGGATATTGGCCGGCGTATTATCGGCGCGGTGCTTGCACGCATTGGTGAGCAACTCATTTAACACCAGCGCAATTGGAACCGCCTCTTCCAGACTCAAAAAGGCAGGCTGATTACCCTGATGCTCATAAACAATATTTGAGCAGCTTGCATTGATTATGCTTTTTATCAGGTCATGCAGGTTAACTTTCTCCGTGAGTGTGCTGGCCTGTAAACCGTGAATAATGGCGATCGAGTATATTTTTCCGATAACTTTGTCGATGACCGCTTGCAGATCGGGATAGTCAATTGCACTTTGTCTGAGCAACCCCACGACACCTTGCAGATTGTTTTTGATACGATGGTGAACTTCCCGCACCAAAACATCCCGTTGCTCCAGAACTTCTGCCACCCTGATTGCTTCACGCGCTACCCGGTCGGTAATATCTTCAACCATACCCATAATATAACGCATGTCAGCCCCCCCGACGGACAGCTCGGTCGCGACTGCGCGCCCCCAGAATTTCTCACCATTTTTGCGCAGATATTGTTTATCCATAAAATATTCAGGCAGTGTACCGCCGAGCACACCATCAACCATTTTCCGTGTCAATGCGACGTCATCCGGATGCGTCAAGTCGGCAATCGTCAAATGACTTAATTCATCCTGAGAGTAGCCAAACAGCCTGCAAAATGCGGGATTGACCGAAAACAGCAACTGATCTCGTTTGGCGATCGCAATACCGATCGGTGCCTTTTCAAATAATTGCCGGAAACGGCTTTCGCTATCGCGCAATTCAATTTCCACTAACTTACGCGACGTGATATCGATCAGGCTTGTGCGGCTCATGACAAAGTTGCCGTCGGCATCATTGACCGTATTTGCCGACAGCAAAAGTGACAAAATCGTACCGTCCTTCCTGAACATTTCAACTTCGATATTCTGGATGTATCCATCCCGTTTGAAGGTCGGATAATTACTTTTAAATTCTTTGGCGCTCAACGGGGTTTGAAAATCTATGATTTTTTTTCCCAGCATCTCTTCACGGGTATAACCCAGCCAGTCCAGTTCGGTCTGATTGACCTGTATGATGGTGCCGTCAACGCCTAAAGAATGGTAGCCACAAGGCGCGTTTTCATATAAGTCCTCAAGCTCAGCATGAGTTTGAATCATTTCCGCTTCGATCCGTTTTCGCTCAGAAATATCACGCGCAAAGAAATTGATATAAGCCCCATGCTCTTTGATAAAACTCGCGCTAATCTCAAGCTCGATCAACGTACCATTTTTGTCGCGATATCTTGTTTCAAATACATCGCAACCGTGCTCGATCACCCACCGCAAGTGAACCACCACGACATCAGGCAATTCAGCGAGGTCAAGTATATGCATCTGCAATAGTTCCTGACGCAGAAAACCACTCATCCGGCAAAAGCTGTAATTGACATCCAGTATTTTTCCATTTAAATCGCAAAGCCAGTATGCATCCGAGGTCGACTCAATTATCAGCCGGATGCGTTTGCTATCCTTGATGACCCGATTTAATTTGTCCTGATAGCGATGCATCGCTGCGACGGCGGAGCAAACAACAAAACCGTCAACCAAAAAAACCATGTTTGACCATAAGGCGGTATGCAGTGCGGCGAGTGAAAAGGTGTAGTAAGGAGGCACAAAGATATAAGTGGCCACACACATGCCAATGAATACCGCAAACAGTCCAGGCCAGAATCCAAAAAGTATGGCCGTCAGGGTGACGGCAGGAAAGAAGGTCAGATATTGCAAACCTGCATCCAGCGGTGCGACAGTAAGCCGTACCAGCAGCGCCATGCACATCAGCGCAAATACAATCAGATAGCTGAACACCCCCATCTTCCTGGCCTGATAGAGATTTAAACGGTCAAATATGCTTTCTATCCAGTTCAAAGTTCAGTTCCCGTCCCGCAATTTTCAATTCGATCAAAAAATCATCACATTATGCCGCAGACGCATTAATTTAATGCATTAATTGCACAGGTATTGATGCAAAATGGATTGCTTTATTAAAAAAAAAATTGATACATTTGAAACCTGTATGCAACCCAAACCCCGTTGCTGAATTTACCAAAACCCGGGGGTTGAGTACATGTCTGATCTGATTTATTTTCTTCGCACGCCGCATCAGTTAATTCCTCAAGTCATTGACTTAGCAGTCCTCCGCCCCCAATCAGGTTCGCGACGCCCCACCAAGCCACCAAAACTTGGCGGGCAGCGGACGTGACACTCAGAAAAAAACGTTTCTGGTTTACGATCAGCACCTCGGTTGTACTGATCGCGCTGTTTTCCGTCGTCACTGTCCAGTCGTTCAGCTATTTCAGCCAGAATACCATCCGCGAGCAGGCACGTATGGCCGCCGAAATGCTGCGCATTTCGCTGACCGAACAGATGCGCACCGGCGTAATCTCGGAGCGGGATTCTCTGTTCAAGCGCCTGCGCACCATCCCCGGTCTGGTGGATGTCAGGGTGATGCGCGGAGAACCTGTGATTCATCAGTTCGGCCCCGGCATCGATGGCGAAAAACCGAAGCTGGATATGGAAAAGCGCGTGCTGGTGACAGGCGAATGGGAAGAACAATTTACCCAGGAAAAAGGCAACACGATCTACCGGATCACCATTCCCTACATCGCCAGCAGCACCGGATCGCTGAACTGCCTGCAATGCCATAACGTGCCGGAAAACACCATCAACGGCGTGGTGACGCTGGGATTCTCGCTGGACAACATGCAACACACCGAATTGCTCGCCATCGCGCCGCTGGTATTGCTGCTGCTCGTTTTCGGCCTCTGTCTGGGCTACTTCCTCAAGAAACTTTTCCAGCCCATGGTCACCACGGCTGAACAGCTGCAATCCGTGGTCGAAAATGCGGAAACAGGTGATTTCAGCGGCAGGATTACCGCCGCCAGCAGTGATGAAATCGGCGATATCGCGACCCACACCAACACGCTGATGGAAGCGCTGGAGCAGAGCATCGGCAAGATTTCCAGCCGCATTCAGTCGCTGGGCGATCACCGACGACGCGATGTCGACAAAAAGGATATGCTGTCGCATACCGTGCGCATCGTCGATGAAATGGTCGGCGCAACCCGCTTCAAGCAGGCGGTGGAGAACGATCTCGATCTTGATGAAATCTACGCTCGCCTGCGTCTGGTGTTGAAGCAGCATTTTAAACTGAAAAATTTCTCATATTATCAGATAGATGGCAACGGAAAGAGTCTGAAGCCCATCTTCGTCGAAGGCTTGCATCAGGAAAGCGAACTTTGGTGTGATCCTGAAATACTGATCAACCCGGAGGTATGCCGCGCCAAACGGGTCGCCGGCTGCGTTTCAAGTACCAACGATCCGCAAATCTGCAACCGCTTTTGCGGCAACGCCAAGGGGCTGGGTGAAATGGTGCATATCTGCATCCCGATGATGTTATCCGGGCATGTCGGCGGCATCCTGCAGATCATACTGAGCGCTGATGAGGTGGAAAAATACGCGGACATCGAGCAAACCGCGCAGCTTTATCTGAATCAGGCAGCCCCGGTGATCGAAGCGCGCCAGTTGATGCAGTCGCTGAAAAACACGGCGATGCGCGACCCGATGACCGGGCTGTATAACCGCCGCTTCATCGAAGACTACATCGAGACGCTGACCTCCAGCATTTTGCGCCGCAAAACCAATCTGGGCGTCCTGATGTGCGACGTCGATTTCTTCAAACAGGTGAACGACACCCACGGGCACGACGTGGGCGATCAGGTCATCAAAGGCTTAGCTGAAATACTCAGAAAAACCATACGCACGTCCGACCTGGCCATCCGTTTCGGCGGCGAAGAGTTCCTGATCCTGCTGCCCGATACGGAGCCCGAAGGCTGCATGCTGCTGGCCGAACGCATTCGCCTGAGCATGAAGGAAAACGTATTCAGGACGCCGCAAGGATCGCTCAAGAAAACCCTGTCCGTCGGCATCTCGGTTTTCCCCAGGGACGGTAGCGGATTCTGGGAGTGTGTGAAATATTCAGATATCGCGCTCTACCATGCCAAAGAACATGGCCGTGATCAAAGCGTCATGTTCATTGAAGCCATGCGCAAAGACAAGGATCAGTATTAAAAATGGAACCGAAAAACCACCCCTTGACGCCGGAAATTTTCCGACAGATATTCGAACTTGCCGCCGATCCCATTTTCTTGCTGGATATAGAAGGACATTTCGTTGAAGTTAACCAGGCAGCCTGCACACACACCGGATACAGCCGCGATCAACTGTTGAACATGTCACCTGCGGATATCGATGATCCGGCGCATCAAGAAAAAATTCCCGAGCGACTTGAACAATTAAGGAAAAATCTTGAAGCGACTTTCGAAGCCGTACATGTTCGATCTGATGGGCGGTCTATTCCGGTTGAAATGCATATCCGCCTGATTGAACATCAAGGTCGCACCTACACGCTGAATATCTGCCGTGACATCTCCGAGCGCAAGCAACGGGAAATCGAGTATCAGACCATTGTACAAACGACAACGGATGGTTTCTGGATCGCCAGCATCAATGATGCACGGATTCTGGACGCAAATGAGGCTTACTGTCAGATGATCGGCTATTCGCGCAACGAATTGCTGTCCATGCACATCTATGATGTGGAGGCGAGCGAGTCGCCAGCGGATACGGCAGCGCACATCAGGAAAATCGTCGATACCGGCCATGACTTCTTCGAAACCCGGCATCGCCACAAGGACGGCCATCTGGTTGAAATCGAAGCAAACGTCAGTTACCTGGACATACACGGCGGCGTGTTTTTCGTGTTTGTGCGCGACATCTCGGCGCGCAAGCGTCAGGAGGAAGAATTACAACTGGCCGCGTCCGTATTCAACGCCAGCAGTGCATCAATCGTCATCACCGACGCACACAACCGTATCCTCAGCGTGAATCCGGCCTTTACCACCATCACTGGCTATAAGCCGGATGAGGCCATCGGTCGTACTCCGGGTATGCTCAGTTCCGGCAAACAATCCAAAGCGTTCTACCGTGAGATGTGGTTGAGTCTTGAGCACAACAAACACTGGCACGGTGAATTATGGAACCGGAACAAGGACGGCGAGATTTTTGCTGAACAGCTGACCATCAATGTGATTAGCAACAGGGATGGCACTGTGCATCGCCACGTCGCGATTTTCTCGGACATTACCGAAAAAAAACAGACAGAGGATTTAATGTGGCGTCAGGCTAATTATGACACGATTACAAATTTGCCAAACCGCCGTCTGTTTCATGACAGACTCAAACAGGAAATCAAAAAATGCCGTCGTGCTTCGCAATCACTGGCACTATTCTTCATAGACCTTGATTACTTTAAAAACATCAACGACACCCACGGCCATCATATCGGTGATCAGCTGCTAATCGAAGCGGCGCAACGTCTCAATGCCTGCGTACGGGACAGCGATACCATCGCGCGTCTGGGCGGTGACGAATTCACCGTTATTCTGCCAGAACTTGCTGAAACCATCCGCATTGAAGAGGTTGCCGACAACATCCGTACTGTGCTGGCACAACCTTTTGTGATCAACGATAAGGTGCTCAACATATCCGGCAGTATCGGCATTGCCGTTTATCCGAACGACACCACCGATGAAAACGATTTGATCGGCAAAGCAGATATCGCGATGTATGAATCCAAACGGCTGGGGCGTAATCGTTACTGTTTCTACACCACGGCGAGCTGATTAACAGACAGAAAACCGTCGGGTTAATGCTGAATGCTGCGCAACAAGGAAAATTGAGATGCAAAACAAACACGCTTATGTTTCACAAAAGGAAGTCCCTTTCCCTGCAGGGGTAGCACTGGTCTCAAAAACCGACACTCGCGGCATCATTACGTATGCAAACGATGCGTTCGTGGCTATTTCCGGCTACTCACGCGAAGAATTGATAGGGAAAAACCATAACATCGTTCGGCATCCTGAGATGCCGCCGCAGGCATTCAAGTGGTTATGGGATACGCTGAGCGAAAATCGTCCCTGGCGCGCTCTGGTGAAAAATCGCTGCAAAAACGGGGATTACTACTGGGTACGCGCAACGGTTGCGCCGATCGTCGAAGGGGGGAAAACGACCGGTTTCGTATCGGTTCGCCGAGCACCGACGCGCAGCCAGATTACCGAAGCGGAAAAACTATACCGGCATTTGAATCAAAGTGGCGCACAGGTCATCTCAAAATACGAAAAGTACAAATTCAAAAACTGGTCTCTGGCCGGCAAGCTGCAATTTTTAATTCAATTTACCCTGTTGCTGATACTGGGCAGCGCACAGCTTTATGTATCCGGCAACATGCGCGATGAAGCAAAATCGGCAGCGCGTGAAAAAGGGGCTCAGATCGCCAACGAAATAATCGACAGCGCCAATTTGCTGATGGTGACAGGTCAGTTTAGCGACCCGGCCAATCGCCACCTGATCCTGAAAAAAGTGATGGCATCGGGCAGCACCCGGTCGGTGCAGTTTGTCAGGACCCAGCAGGTTATCGATCAATTCGGTGCAGGATTGCCCGAAGAACAGATTAAGGATGATATCCAGCGCAGCGCAATCGACAGCAAACTGCCCGTAGCCAACTTTAGCATGGATGAACAGGGGTATCCATCATTGCGCCTTGTGACCCCCTATCTGGCCAGCCATAATTTTCATGATACCGATTGCCTGTCGTGCCATACCGTGCAGGATGGCAGTGTGAACGGCGCGTCGGACGTCGTGATCGAATTGAAATCAGATTATCAGCGCATCCATAAAATTCAAATGATCACGCTGGCAGGCCAGATCGGATTACAGATTTTTTTGTATATTTTTATTGGCTACTGCACCAGACGCTTCATTACCGCACCGGCCCTTCAGGTTAAAAATGAATTCCGAAATATCATGGAAGGTCATCTGGACGGTGAGCTGGACATTTCGACCCATGACGACATGGGAATGTTGCTGTGTGAAATACAGACTATGCAGTCCTATCTGCGCACCATGATGGACGAGGTCGTCAACGAAATTGGGAAAATACACAAACGCGTCGTGGACATGGACAGCCGGGTCAATGGTGTAGCCGAAAATACGGTGAGTGAGCAAAACCAGATACAGCAGATATCCGCAACCATGGAACAGTTCAGGCAGTCAGTCGCCGTTGTGGCCGACATGGCAGCCCACTCACTGGATGACGCGAAGGTCATGCAAAAAATCGTCGATGATAACAATCTCAACATGGAACAGAGCATTCATGCCAGCAGCAAAGTGGCAGACACGGTGCAATCTTCGAGCAAAACGATTAGTGACCTGGGTGTATCAATCCTGAAAATTGGCAGTATCGCCAATACGATCAAGGAAATCGCAGACCAGACTAATTTGCTGGCGCTCAATGCAGCGATTGAGGCGGCCCGTGCCGGTGAACAAGGGCGCGGATTCGCGGTAGTGGCTGATGAAGTGCGCAAACTGGCAGAGCGCACTGCGACCAGTACCAAAGACATCGCGCTGACCATTACCGAGATTAATACCACGTCCGAAGCGGCTGTGCTGTCTATGCGCGGTGCATCAGGCGAAGTTGAGGCCGGTATCAGTCTGATTCGCAAAAATGGAGATGGGTTGAAAGAAATCATGGCAGCCGCTGTTAATGTTGCGAATCGCATCAACCACATTGCACAGGCTTCAGGCGAACAAACGTCGGCAGGACTGAGTGTTGCTCAGAGTCTGGAGCAGATCAACGTGCTGGTGGATAACAACGCTCAGTCAGCGAGGGACGCCAAATCTGCGGCGGCTGAACTGGCGAAATCAGCGGATGAATTGAGCCGGGCTGGTTACCCCTTGACCAAGTGCGCGATGCTGACTCGTAGTCAATCTAAAAATTGAATAGGAACTCAGGGCGCATTAATCCCGCTGCTGAAATAATTTAACTCGTTTTATTCATGGATACTTATCTTAAAAAATGAAAATGTGGTGGCGTAAACTTTCGATCTCAAACAAATTGCAATTACCAATCCAGTTGATTTTGCTGGTGGTCATGGTATTGGCACAACGCATGGCGCTGGATCGCTATGAAACCACAATACTGAGCGAAGCAAAAAACAAAGCGTCACTGACTGCTGACGGGCTGCTGGTCGGCCTGAATATGCTGATGCTCAACGGTACAATCAGCGATCCGGCTCAACGCACTTTATATATTGGAAAAATGGGCGCTGCTCAGGGGATATTGGAATTGCGCGTGATGCGCGGCAAGCCGGTTCAAAATCAGTTCGGTAAAGGATTGCCATCAGAGCAACCAGTCGATGAAATCGATCAGCGCGCATTGCAAAGCGGACAATTGCAAAGCAGTTTGATCCAGCACAACGACAAACATGCTTTGCGTGTCGTCATTCCTTTCATTGCCCAGAATGAGTTTCGCGGCACCCGATGCTTATCGTGTCATGAGGTTCCTGTCGGCACGGTGAATGGCGCAGCCAGCATCACGATGGATTTAAATGAAGAATTATTGCTCGTACGCCGTGCCAACTTTATACTTTGGGGCATGCAGTTTCTTGTACAGATTTTTCTGTACCTGGGCATAGGATGGCTGATCAGGTTCACACTGCGTCCGGCGAGGAAATTGCAGGACGACTTGAAAAAACTGAGCAGTGGCGATTTCACCGGCCAGATCGATGTTTACAATGATGACGAACTTGCGGCTATAGCAAAATCAGCCTGCCAGCTCAAAAACGAACTGGGAAAACTGATCGGCGATATCAAGTCATCGGCGCGCCACCTCTCTGATACTGCGCAGCGCGTATCCATGGTTTCCAATATGACGAGCGAAGGTGTCAAATCTCAAAAAGATGAGACTACCCACGCCAGTGAGTCGGTTACACAGATTGCAAGTTCGTTAAGCGTGTCCGTTATTGATTCAAGACATGCGGTCTCGGTCGCTGAAACCATCTCAGGACAAGCTGTTATCGCCAAAGACGTCATGTCAGAAGCCATCACAACGATTCATGCACTGGCTGAAGAGGTGAAGCGTGCGGCCGTGGTTATTCAGGCATTACAAAAAGAAAGCGACGATATTCGAGGGGTGACGCAAATCATCAACGAAATTGCCAATCAGACCAATTTGCTGGCACTGAATGCGGCCATTGAAGCGGCTCGTGCCGGTGAGCAGGGACGCGGATTTGCAGTTGTCGCGGATGAAGTCCGTAAACTCGCACAACGTACTCAGGAAGCCACCCATACTATTCAGAAAAAAATTGAAATATTGCTCGCAGGCGTCAAACAATCAACCATCGTCATGGTCACCGGAAGCACCCGGGCTGATGACAGCGTTGTTCAGATCAATAAAGCCAATTTATCGCTGGAAGATATTATTCAGTCGATCGCCAGCATACGCGAAGTGAATGTACGAATTGCCGATTCAGTAGAAGATCAGGGGATCATTGCCACAAAAATAAATGAAACCATCCTCAATGTACGCCATGTCGCCGACCAAACCGCATTTAGCTCGAAAAACACCTCTTCGGAAATTGAAAAGGTGGCAGCAGCAGCGGTTGAATTAAGCGTGCTGGTGGAAAGGTTTTCAGTGCCCGGAACGGTTTCCCTGTATCAGTCTGAATCAAGTGCCCAGCAAACCGATTCGGATGACATTCTGTTTTAGAGAAACTCGCTTCGTTCGATTTAAGGCATGGCTTCCCGCCTGAGCTTATTTTTGCATCCAGCCGTTATTCGTCATATACCACCAGCCGCGCTGCGCCCGCTGTATCCAGCGCTGCGCAAAGGTGCTGCGAATTTCCGACTTCCATTCCGGATGCGCATTGGCATTGGCGATTTCAGCATATAGCGCATCTCTGTCCTGATTTTCAGCTGCAATCAGCGCATTCACTGACTGCCTGGCCGCCAGCGGCACTGAACCCGCATCACGCAGCGTAATCATGCCATCCATCGACAGTCCCACTGCGCCACTGGCGTAATACCCGGCCAGCTGAGCATGGCGCGCCTGCATGCTGTTCGTGATCGCATTCACGCCCGGTGTATTCACTTCAAGATCAGCACCCGCATGCGCATTCAGCGCAAGGGCCATCGTCAACATTGCAAACAGATATTTGAGCATGATTATTTCCCCTCTTTTTGGACAGGTTTATCGACGTGCTGCCAGACTTCCCCGATGATTTTGTCTGCCGCTTTTTCGGCTGCCGCAGCGGGGAAATAAATATTGATGGTGACGCAGGCACTGAGCGCCAATAGCGGCAAGACAATCCAGAATCTTTTAAATCGGTTCTCTGCGTTCGTTTTACTGAAACTCGCTTCGTTCGTTTTACTGAAACTCGCTTCGTTCGTTTTGGAGAAACTCACTTCGTTCGTTTTCATCATGACTCCTTGTAAATTCGACTGCGTGCTAGCCCGTAGAATTGAAATTATTCGTCAGGGCTGAACCTGTTATTCAATGACCGGTTTGACATTGTTCTGCATCACGCGCTTTAACCGTGACGTTAATACATCCCAGGATACATCGCGATTGTAGCCCATCACGCTGATTGCCGGTATACCTCCGCCCTGAATGATCGTATATCCCCCGTGACCGGACGCCTCGATGCCACCCATTACACAAACATCATTGCGCAGCACACAACTTATGCCGATGCGGTCATAGCCAAAATTTTCGAAAAATCCAAGGTAACTGCGTTGAATGGCTGCCGCAGCGCCAGCCCCCCCCAGCGATGAAATATTCTGTACGGCCTTCTGACTGATTTTTTTAGGGTAGCGTCCGTCACTGCTGTACACCCGCGCATCGAACGTCACCGGCTGCCAGTTCTGCAGTTCCAGTTTGCTGACATCAGCATCAATACGACCCAGCATATTGCCGAATGAAAAGGTGCGCGTGAGCAGATCCAGATCAAGATGACGCATCGCAAGATTGCCGTAAAAACGGGGGGCGCGTCCGAACGCATCGGCCAGTCTGAGTCCGGTTGCAACGACCGTACCGTCGAACACATTGAACAGCAGCGCTCCGCTTACGCGGATTTCATTGCCGTCATAACTGACATCGGGAATGCGCCCGGCCAGCGTACCCAGCATCTTAGGCCAGCCTGCTGCCTGACTGAGTTTTTCCATCGAAATCGGCGTCAGTCCGCCTGCGAAGTGCCAGTGCCATACAGGCTGACTGCAGGCCTTGTCCGCTTGCAGGCAGTTCAGCTTGCCTGCGCGGTGCAGATGAAAATCGCGCATATCAAGCTGCCCATCCAGTATGGGCAATACCGCATGCGGGATATCAAATTCCAGCCCCCGCATATTTACCGTCCACACCCCCTGTCCAATTTTCGCGCCCAGCAACTCTCCCCCGGCAAAGGAAATTGCGTTCGTGCTTGACGTATCCGCCTGCCAGGCTATATCGCTATTCACACCAAGTAAGGAAAAACGGTGTCCTGCATCCGCTATGCCGGCATTGCGCAGATTCAGCTTCAGCGCCTGCATATCACCGTTGCGATATGTCACATCCACATCCGCCATGCCTGACAGGGAGGCGTCAGTAAGCGCGCCCTTTGCTAAAAAGGGTTTGGCGTACACTTCGAACAATTTTTCAAGTGCAATCCCGTCGCCCTGTAACGAACCGTTGCTCAAGACGCCCTGTTGCCAGTCGGCGGATAACTGCACACGCCCTACTTCCGACAAATCAAGGATGGCATGATCAATAGCAAACTGCCTGCCGTCATAACGGCCAGATGCTGCAAGCTGATGACCTCCACGCAGATACAAAGGCTGCCAGAACAGCTCGCCCGACTGCCAGTCAATACTGCCCTGCCAGCGCCACTCAATACCCGCTCGTCTGGCTGATAATTTGATGTCCGCGCGCAGTTTTTCGGCCGCATGCAAACCGATGGCATCGCTAAAAGCCAGATCGCTCAACTGCATATCGGCATTGACCATCGCAAGTCCGGACGGGTTGCCGCCCAGCATCAGGCTGCCGGTCAATACACCCTGGGTGAGCCTTGGCATGTCAGGTGACATGATAAATGCAAGCCGTTTGACCTGTGCGTTGCGCAACTTGAGATTCAACTGCCAGTCGCGTGCCCCCAACTGACCCGACCCCTGCCACAACTCAGGGCCGGCGGAGGTAAGCGCAAACTGCACGCGCTTCGTGTCAAACGCATAGCTAACATCCACCACAGCGTCAGGCATCGCATCCAGAGCCCCCTTAGTGCAGGAAACTTGCGCCGACGTCAGCGTAAATAGAGTGCAGTGCAGATGTATGTCGTGAAACTCTCGCTGCTGCACTTTGAATGACACGGCCTGCAAATCCGCCGAGCCGTCCTCATGTAAAACCAGATGAACGCCACGAACATTGAATGCAGGAGCCGCAATATCGGCAACGGCAAGCGACAGTTCTGCACAGCTCGCTCCTAACGGCAGCATGACAAGCCATAACATGATGAGGTGAATTAAAAAACGCATGGCATTCAGCACGCTATGGTCGTTCTGGATAAAGAGTGTACGGATCAGGCATGACCGGTGAACTTCATTTGAATTTATTGCGAAATTTATAGCGCCGCCAGCCCCAGACGATAAAACCTGAAAATAACAGGATGATCAGCAGCGTTTCTTCCACCTTTTTAAGATCATCAAAAATCAGCGTCAGCGCCTGACCGAACAGGTAGCCCGCCCCGCCTATCCCGGCCGCCCAGATCGCCGCACCCAGCGCATTGAACACCATAAAACGCCAGAGCGGCACGGCACTCATCCCCATCGCCATCGGCCCTGCTGTGCGCAACCCGTACATAAACCTGATTCCGACAATGAGCAGTTCATGATGTCGCGCAATCAATACCTTCGCTCGTTCAAACACCGGGACCAGACGCGGAAACCGCAGCAAAACCCATGCACCATGACGGCGCCCCAGCCAGAAGCAGATCTGATCGCCTGAAAAACCACCCAGCATCGCAATGAGCATAACCCAGTGAAGCTGCAAATAGCCCTGATGCGCGGCGAATCCGGCCAGAATCAGCAGTGTTTCGCCTTCAATCAGACAACCAAAAAACAGCGCGAAATAGCCGTACTGGGCGATCAGTGAAGACAGCGTCACGATTGATACAAACTATTTGGCGAACACGTCGTGCAAAAACACCGTTGCCTGTTGCCATGAATCCTGATCCGCAGCGGCGTTGTAAGCGAGCGGCAGGTTAAACTTTTTGCCAAGTTCATCGGCATCAGGGTTGGTAAAACTGTGCTTCACGCCGGGATAAGTCACCACACGGTAATTCGCCTGCGCCGAGTCCATTTCTGCCTTAAAGGCGGCCACCTTGTCCGGACCTATCATGACATCATCGTCCCCGGTGAAGGATACGATGCGCGCCTTAATGCTTCCCGGCTTTGCGGTAATGTCCGTATCAAGCCCGCCGTGAAAACTCGCCACCCCCTTCAGATCCTCACCGAGGCGGGCCATATTCAGCACCACCCCGCCGCCGAAACAATAACCGAATGCGGCAATTTCATTGGCATCCACCGTCTTTTGCTTCTTCAGCAGCGCCATCCCCGCTTCAAATCGGGCTTTAGCCATCGGCATATTTTTGTTAATCTCAGTCGCAAATTTGCCTGCGTCATCCGGATGACGCGCCTGCTTGCCATCGCCGTACATGTCCACCGCCAGCGCGGTATAGCCCAGTTTTGCCAGCATATCGGCGCGATGACGCACATAGGTATTGTGCCCCCACCATTCATGCACCACCAGCACCGCAGGGCGTTTCCCCTTGAAACTGTCGTCATAGGCGATGTAGCCCTTTAACGTCACACCGCCTGCCTGATAGCCCACTTCCCTGCCCTGTACCGCGGCCTGCGCCGACAGCGCCGACAAACACAACACCAGCATGCCTGCAATTTTTTTCATGTCACACCCTCAGGTTTAGATAAATCCGGATTCAATCTTGCTGCGCATATAAAAGATATTCAGGTTTTGTGCATGCACGCGCTGCAGCATCTGCTCGGTAATCGTATCGTCCAGTATGAACTCGACCTTCACCGCCAGATCCCCTGCCAGTTCCAGAAAAAACTCATCATGCAGTCTGCCATGGCGTCCGAACCCGGCGATGGCGCGAAATGCCGACCCGCCGTGTATGCCGAGCGCTCTGGCCTCATCGAGCAGCCATTCGTACAACATCATGCTGCCGTGATGCTGTTTTTCGCCAACGTAGAAACAAAGCTGATTCATCATTGCGCTCCCTGTAAGTATTTGAAAGTCTGTATGCCCAGCACCGTCATCAGCAGCGAGCCGCCCATGTGCGCGGCGATGATCCCCATGCCCCACATATACTGACCGCGTAACAGCAGTGTGACGGTTTCTGCCGAAAAAGTGGAAAAGGTTGTCAGCCCCCCTAAAAAACCGGTGATCACCAGCAAACGCCATTCGGGCGAGATCCCCGGGTGCTGCATAAAAAAGGCGATTGCAAGTCCAATCAGATAACCGCCCAACAGATTGGCTGTGAGCGTGCCTAGCGGCAATTGAGGCAGCGCAGGGTTAAGCCACAGCCCCAGCCCCCAGCGCATACAGGCACCAAATGCCGCACCCAGACCGATTGCAAGAAATGAATATATCAGCATATGCGCATTTTACCCGATCACCCTGACCGGCGCGAAACCGCCACCCTCAGTGCGAAAATTAGTCGTCTGTCCCTGATACAGGCGCGCTGCCATGAGCTGAATTTCTCCGCCATAAGTGTAGCAACGCACGTCAAATTTGAGCGACACGCCGTCCTCCACGCAACGCTCACCGGGAACGGCCAATTGCTGGGCAATATAGTCCGACTGCAATATTTCGCCGTACACACGGCGAGTCAGTTTATCACCGCGATACGCACCGCGGCTGCCATAACCGCTGCACGGCTTGAAAAACAGCTGTTTACGATCGGACCAAAGGGTATTTTCCAGTTCAGGCCGAACCACGAAGGCGTGCGGAATCCCGGCCTGCAAGGTCACAATATCGGCCTCATTTACACCCATTTCGCGCAGTTCATCCGCATCGGTTAGTCGCGCCAGATTGCGTTTATCGGCATAACGGGCATAGTGAACAGGGTTCGGTGTCACCACCACGCGCCCATCCTGCCAGGCTTGCAGCAGCGCAGGATAGCTTTGCAGAGAAAAATCCGTCAGGCGGTTATAGACCAGATCGATTTTTTGATTTTCAACATATAAACCATCATCGCGTGCATGAAGTTCTGCAGGATCAACAATCAGGGTTTTTATTCCGGCACGCTCAAACAGCGATTGCGCGAGTAAAAATTCAGGGTACAGGTATTGTGAAGCGGGCTGCTCATCGACGATCGCAATGCAGGGCACATCAGCGCGCAGCCATTCGCGTCGAAACATCTCGACAAACACGGTATCCAGATCAGGCAACGCCACCGCCTCGCCCGGCAAATTCACCTCACGCTGAGCGTCGAGCAGCAAGGCATTCAAAAAAGCCCCGCCTGCATTCGTGTTGATTTCGATCAGATGGGCGCCTGCACTGTTCAGATGAAAGTCGTAGCCGTAAAACACGCCTTTGGCACATGACGTTGCTGAATCCTCAATTCCCGATCCCGCATCAGGAAGCCACTGGCTGCGGTTCACCACGCGTTCCACGGCAGAAATCACGCCCGTCATCTGCTGCAACTGTAACGGGCTGATGAATACCGGCACCCCGGCAAACAGGTGGGGACACTGACCGAGCACGCGGTCATGCCAGACAGTGCCCAGTTTTTGCATCGATTGCTGCAATGCGCGGTCATTTAATCTGGCAGCAGAGGCATCTGTGTTGAGCGTTTGTGCTGTGTTCACCTGTTGCCACCCAGTAACAGAAATTTAAGATCTTCCTGAGCGGGCTTATCGCCCAGCCAAATTTGCAATAACGCATGATTAAAAGCTGCCCCTGCGATGGTGCCCCGTATGCTGCCGTTCACTGTGATCTGCGTACCTGTGCCGGGCAGATAATCAAAAAAAATCACATCCCCCTCTTTCATCCGGCCAAATTGGTGCCCCATCCGATCAAACTCATGCATCTCTTCCTTCATTGCCAGCATTGATTCCTCAGTCTGATTTTTTTTAATCGCATGCTGAAATCCATACAGCAAATTATCAGCGTTGATATCGTCCATCAGATACAGGGCAATACGTTTTTCAGCCGGATCGGCCAGTACTGCCGCCAACGTGTGTTTTTTTTCAACCAGATACAGCGCCGTCACATATAAATCGAATATGAACTTGCTGCGCACACCCGCGCCATTCAAAATCAGATTACTGTTACCCAGATGCGCGGTATCGTCCACTGTCACGTTACCCACTTGAGCGGCATAAGCGAACGGACTCAGGCAAAACAGCAATACGATCAGTGCACATTTATTCATTGATATTCCTTTTCAAAGTGTCCGGTGACAACGCATTACAAAGATTCAAATATCCCTGCGGCGCCCATGCCGGTGCCGATACACATCGTCACCATACCGTATTTTTGCTTGCGACGACGCATTCCGTGCAGCAGCGTCGCAGTGCGTATCGCTCCTGTTGCGCCCAGCGGATGACCCAGCGCAATCGCGCCACCCAGCGGATTGACGATGGCAGGATCAAGGCCGACGTCCCGCATCACCGCCAGCGTCTGTGCTGCAAAGGCTTCGTTGAGTTCAATCCAGCCCATATCATTCAACGTCAGCCCGCACTGTTTTAATACTTGCGGAATGGCCACCTTAGGTCCGATGCCCATGATTTCAGGTGGCACGCCCGCGACAGAGAAACCCAAAAACTTACCGATGGGCGCAAGATTGTAACGCTGCAAGGCCGCCTCAGAGCATAGCAGCACCGCGCCCGCGCCGTCCGACATCTGCGAACTGTTGCCCGCCGTCACCGAACCCGTTTGCGCGAACACCGTCTTAAGTGCAGACAGCGCATCCAGCGACGTATCCATGCGCGGTCCTTCGTCTGTCAACGTCAACCGCTCGTTAAGCAGAATCTCGCGGCTGTTCATATCCGGCAGATGTTCTGTAATCCTGTACGGCGAAATCTCGTCCTCGAATTCGCCGTTGTTGATGCCGGCAAGCGCCCGCAGATGGCTCTGCAGCGCAAATTTATCCTGATCCTCGCGCGAGATTTTCCACTGTTGCGCCACCCGCTCTGCGGTCAGCCCCATGCCGTAAGCAATGCCATAATGTTCGTTGCGCTCGAATATAGCCGGATTGAATGCAATCTTGTTGCCCATCATCGGCACCATGCTCATGCTCTCCACCCCCGCCGCGATCATCACATCGGCCTCACCCAGCCGGATCCGATCCGCGGCTATCGAGATCGCCTGCAAGCCGGAAGAGCAGAAGCGGTTCACGGTCATCCCCGGCACGGTATCCGGCAATCCGGCAAGCAGCAGTGCGATGCGCGCCACATTCATGCCCTGCTCCGCTTCCGGCATCGCGCAACCTGCGATCACATCACGAATGCTTGCCGGATCAAGCGACGGAGCCTCGGCCATCACGCTCCTGATCACATGCGCCAGCAGATCGTCTGGACGCGTGTTGCGATACATGCCGCGCGGCGCTTTGCCCACCGGCGTGCGCGTCGCCGCGACGATATAGGCTTCCTGAACTTGACGGCTCATGATCCCCTCCCAATCAACTATTGTTCGATATTCTCATTTCAGGAATTGAGAATGCCTGGCATACCTACTTAACATCGCCCTCTGAATTATCATCCGACACATTCTGCAAATAGAACTCATGTAACTTGGCTTGCAGCAGCGCCTTGTCTGGCAGATGCGTTTGATACTCCGCGATCAGCGCCGGAGAAAGACTACGGTTCAAGGCGTATTCCACCACCTCATCTTCCTTGCTCGCGCACAGCAGCACACCGATGGCAGCTTGCTCATGCGGCTTCTTCACATCACGGTCTAGTGCTTCGAGATAAAAGCCCAACTTACCCAGATACTCCGGCTCAAACCGCCCCACCTTCAACTCAATGGCGACCAGACAATTCAACCCGCGATGGAAGAAGAGCAGATCAAGCGCAAAGTCTCGCCCACCCACTTGCAACGGATACTCGCTGCCCACAAAACAGAAATCTCGCCCCAGCTCGATCAAAAATTCCTTGAGCCGCTGCAACAACCCTTGATGCAAATCCGCTTCGGCGTGACCTTGCGGCAGGTCGAGAAATTCGACCAGATAGCTGTCCTTGAACACGCTCAAAGCATTGGGATGAATTTGTGACACCAGTGGTGTCACTTTTACCGGACTGAGCACAGTGCGCTCGAACAGCGCGGTTTTGAACTGGCGCTCAAGCTCGCGTTTGCTCCACTGCTCGCGGATAGCGAAGCGCAGATAAAACTCCCGCTCCTCCGGTCTTTTGCTCTGGCTGAGAATGATGAGGTTATGCGACCAGGGCAATTGTGTCACCAGTGGTGAGACTTTTGCATCCCCTTGATATGCCTCGTAAAACTGCCGCATCCGAAACAGGTTGCGCGAAGTAAACCCGCGTGATCCCGGCTGAGTGCGCGCCAGATGCTCGGCCAATTGCACCACCACCCCGTCGCCCCATTCCGCCTGCGCGATCTTGCGGCTGATGAACCGCCCCACCTGCCAATACAGCTCGATCAGCGTTGTATTCACTGCCAGCACCGCACGCTGCCGCGCGGCATAGATCAGCTGTGTAATCTCGTTGAATTCGGCTTGTGGGTTAAGTGGTGTCGTCATGGTGTTATGCGGGTTTCAAATTAACCGTGGTGCGTCCCCTATTTGTATCACTCTCATCATTTTTCGGCTTTCAGCTTTTGCAACTCTTTCAACAACACAGGAACATCGCCTTGAATGATGCTCCACAAGGTATCGTTATCAATCCCCAAGTAACCGTGAATCAACTTGTTGCGGGTGGCAACCACCATGCGCCAAGGAATTTGTGGATACTGCTGGCGCACCTCATCTGGAATGTTCGTCGCCGCCTCACCGATCAATTCCAGATTACGTATGGTCGCATCGTAATTCAGGCCACTTGCTACAAAGCGCTCTTGATCCAGCCCATCTGTATAGATGTTGACCTTCTCGGCAAAACCGATCATGTCATCCAGATAGAATCGCCACTCGCGGTCAGCACCTTTAGACATGCACAGCCTCCTTCTCGATAAAAGGACGCAACTCGGGTCGCAATGCCTTCTCTGTCACCAGATCGACCGGACAGCCCAGCAAATCTTCCAAATAGAACTGCACCCCAAAATAGCGCGCAGACGTGGCCGGCCCATCGAATGACACCAATACATCCACATCGCTGCCCTGCTGCGCCGCATCGCGCGCCACCGAGCCGAACAAAGCCAGACTCGACACACCGAAGCGTCGTGTTAGTTCATTTTTGTGTTCTGCGAGCAATTGCAATGTTGTTGAACGATTCATCTCATATTCCCCAAAAACCGTGGTACGTCCCCTATTGTTCTATATAAATATAAAATCAAATCGTGGCACATCCACTCTTACTGTGGCGTCGCAAACTATTCCGATGCTGCCCCCCTTATCGCTCAGGCAGGCCTCAAAACGGTATGTCATCATCAAAACTTTCAAATGAAGTCTTGTTAGAATTTTTCTTGTTTTTTTCTAAAACAAACTTACCTTTATTTTCTAACACCCAATTCCAGCCGGTCTCAGTGAGAGAGAACCCCGTGTAGTCGTTGCCTTGCTCATCCTGCGCTAACTCTTGCAATACAAATTTCTTCTGAACAAGGCCCTTCAATGCTAACGTAGCAGCCACCGCAGTAAATCCGCTAGATTCCATATCACGCTTTATATGCCAAATTGAAACATGGCCTTCTAAGCGTTCAAGGTTTTGTGTAATCGCAGCGAGGGCAACAAACTCATGCTGATCTAGCCCTTCAAATGTAGTTAATCGTGATATTTCAGATGCATTCGTTAGTACCTCAGCTTTTTTAAGGTATGCCTTAATTTTCTCTGTAATCTTTTTTTGAAGCTCTACAAAATCGCTAGGCGACTCTGTTGTATATGTGATTATCGTCCTGTGTTGTATGTCAAAAGGGAACTTTGCTTTTCTTTGGGAGGAACAAATAAGGACAACTTCCTTTCTACATGCAATTGCATACCCAAGCTCGAACCATACATTTGGATTATCTTCTGTGATTTCGGCAAGACAAATTCGTGAATCCCTAATTCCAGCCTCTATATCTTGAATTGGAATGCTTACCTTCGGATCTTGATCCACGCGATATGGTTCCAATCCTGCATCCTTAATTGCTGGCGCAAATACATCCTCATAGCGCCTATCGAAAGGACCACCATCGAATGGCTGCATTACAAAGCAAGTTGGCATATCTATCCTTAGAGGCTAAAAACTGATTTAGGCGTTCAAATCGCCACATCACGCAATTTATTAATTCCGCAACGGTTTGCTGTGTTTGAGCATATGCTCGATGCGCGCCTGGGTCTTTTCGGTCGCGAGCAGCTCCATGAAGTTCTTGCGTTCCAGATCGAGCAGCCATTGTTCGTCCACCACAGAGCCTGCGTCCACGTCGCCGCCGCACATCGTCTCGGCGATGCGGCAGCCGATGGCGTAGTCGTGTTCGGAGATGAAGCCGCCCTCCTTCATGTTGACCATCGCGGCCTTCAGCGTCGCGATGCCGGTGCGGCCGGCCACCACGATCTGGCGCTGGTGCAGCGGCGGACGGTAAGCGGTGGCGTTGAGCGCCAGCGCCTCCTGTTTCGCGACATGCAGCAGCTCGAAGCGGTTCATCACGATGCGGTCGGACGCTCTCAGATAGCCCATCTCCCGCGCCAGCTCCGCACTTTTGGCGACTTCTCCCATCGCTATGTGTTGAAAATAGCGCCTGACAAACGGAAACACCTCCACGCGGTTGTCGTTTGAAAAACGTTGCGCCTCATTTGACGCCCGCTGTGCCATTTCCTTGCAGCCGCCACCGGCCGGTAACAGGCCGACACCAACTTCGACCAGCCCGATGTAGGTTTCCAGCGTGGCGACGATGCGCGTGCAATGGATGGAGAATTCGCAACCGCCGCCAAGTGCCATGCCGTCCACGGCGGCGATGGTGGGCACCCGTGCGTATTTCAGGCGCATCGACACCTGCTGAAATTTTGCGACCACGGCTTCGATATGAGGCACATTGCCGGTCACGGCATTCACCACCTCACTCAAGCCGCCTCCTCCCGCAACCGTGTATTTGACGCGATTTGCCATCTGCCTGAATTTATCGAACATGGATGCGTGCGCAACAGGTTCCTGTACGCCCTGCATCAGTTGCAGCAAGTTCGCACCGTAAGAGAACGGCGGTTCAGTCTGCCAGATGATCAGCGCCGAGAAATGCGCCTCGGCTTCATCCACCGCCTGTAAAATCGCATCGAGCACCTCATTGCTGACCGTGTGCATCTTGCTTTTGAAACTGACAATGGCGATGCCGTCGTTCATGTGCCACATGCGCACATCCCCGGTTTCGAACACCGTTTCGCCATACTCGCGCACCTCACCCAGCAATGCATCAGGAAATAGCTGACGGCGATAAACAGGCAACTGTGAACGGGCTACTACCCCCCGGATGACAGGCGAATAGGAACCCACCTGCGTGTGCACGCCGGTTCGCGATGAGTCTGTCACCCAGTCAGGCAGCGGCGTATCAGCCATCGTTTTTCCTGCCGCGATGTCGGCTGCCAGCCAGTTCGATACCTGCTGCCAGCCTGCCGCCTGCCATATTTCGAACGGCCCGTTATCCCAGCCGAACCCCCAGCGCACCGCGAAATCGAAATCGCGCGCGTTGTCGGCAATGAATTCCAGTTGCAGTGCGCAGTAATGAAACACATCACGGAATACCGCCCACAGAAATTGCGCCTGAGGATGCGGATTGGCGCGCAGACCGGCGAGCTTTTTAGCCCAGTCGCGTTCGCGCAGAATATCCTTGACGCCTTCGTCCACCTTCGCGTCGGATAATTTGTATTCGCGGGTATTGAGATCGAGCACGTGGATCTCACGACCGATCTTCTGGTAAATACCCCGCTTACTTTTCTGCCCGAGCGAGCCCTGATCCACCAGATAGCCGAACCAGCCGGGCAGCTCGAAATGCTTGTGCCACGGATCGTCAGTCAGATTCTCGCGCATGGTGTTCACCACATGGGCGAACACATCGAGGCCGACGATATCCAGCGTGCGGAAGGTCGCGCTCTTGGGGCGTCCGAGATAACGCCCGGTCAACGCGTCCACGGTATCGAAACCGAGATTAAACATTTGTGCGTGGTGTTTGGTGGCGAGCATCGAGAACACACCGATGCGGTTGGCGATGAAATTGGGCGTGTCTTTGGCGCGCACCACACCTTTACCCAGCGTGGAGACGAGAAAGGTTTCCAGCTGGTCTAGCAGCGCAGCGTCGGTCTCGTTGCAGGCGATCAGTTCGACCAGATGCATATAGCGCGGCGGATTAAAAAAATGCACGCCGCAATAACGATGACGTAAATGTTCCGGGAAAGCCTGCGCCAGCTGGTTGATCGAAAGCCCTGAGGTATTGCTGGCAAAGATGGCGTGTTCGCCGACAAAAGGGGCGACGCGGCGATACAGGTCGGATTTGTAATCCATGCGCTCGGCGATCGCCTCGATCACCAGATCGCACTCGCGCAGTTTTTCCAGGTGTTGCTCGTAGTTGGCAGCCTCGATAAAGGCAAGCTTTGCCGGGCTGGAGACAGGCGCGGGATCGAGCTTCTTTAGACCCTCCAGCGCCCGGTTCACGTTGCCGTTCTTGTCTCCCTCTTTGGCCGGCAATTCGAACAGCAGCGTTTCAACGCCGGCGTTGACGAGGTGTGCGGCAATCTGCGCACCCATCACGCCCGCACCCAATACGGCTACTTTACGAATATTCATCGCGATGCCCCCATTCGTGAAGCGTAAGTACTGTCTTACCGTTTATCATCATGCAGGCTTAAAAAGCGTGCGTATATTGCACACTGAAAATATCAATCTGATTAACTGAACTGCCCACCAGAGCGCCCCGCCCTGCAGCCTGAGCTGTAGTCAATACCGGCACATTCATGTTCAGCGCTGCATTATTCATGAACAGGTGCGCATAGCCAAAATCGAAGGTATTCCCTTTGCTCGGTTTGTACTGCCCGCCCAGGGACAGCCAGGTGCGGTCGCTGTCTGGAAGCCGGACAATCCGGTAGGCATCGGAAGTCGGTGTCTGGTCATACGCCAATCCCGCGCGAGCCGTCCATTGCTCGCTGTAATGATGGTTCACCCCCACTGCAACGCGCCAGGTATCGCGCCATTTAAACGGAACACTCTCCAGACTGAGTCCGCTGGAAATTCCGCTGCTGCGATAAAGATCAAGGGACTGCACCGAACTCCATTGCGTCTGTGTTGCATCGAACAGCACATCCCATTGCGCGTCAGGTTGATACTTCAATGCCAGTGCAATGGTGGCAGGCACTTTAAGGTCAGCCGTAAATGCGCTGTCGCCGATTTGCGCAGCAGCCGCCGCACTCACCAGCGTTGCTGCCGTCAGTGCGGCAGGACGTCCAAAATAAGTCGCCGCACCCGAAATTTTGTAACTGATCGCTGAACGATATGCCAGGCCCACCGTCATTTTCGGATTGACATTAAACATCGCTCCCAGGTTATAGCCCCACGCGCTATCGCTGCCAGTGAGATTATTTGAGCCTTCCGTACCGGCAGGTGCCCCGAAGGCTGCATAGTTGACAGCCTTGGTCAACACCGCATCGACACGCTGCCAGTTTACGCCAAAGCCGAAAGACAGCCCGTCATTCACCTTATACGCTACGCTGGGGTTCAAATTGATCGTCTTGATTTCTGAACGTATCGCGTGAAAACGCCCCATCCAGTTCGGATCATATTCCGTCTTGAGCCCGAACGGCGCGCCCAAACCCAGACCTGCACTCCACGTCGGATCGATTTCCCAGGAAAAGTAGGCGGCCGGCACAAAAGCCGTCCCTCCCGCATCACGACCGACAGGAGCCGCCACGAAACCGGGTGCCGCTATAGTTGATGCGGAGTCGACAAATTTCGCCGACGGGGTAATAAAATTCCCGGCTACAACGATCTCACGCCCGGAAAGGCGCGACATGCCAGCCGGATTGTAGAAGATCGTCGAAGCATCCTCAGCGCTCGCCGCAACGCCCGCAAATGCATTACCGAGACCACTGCCGCTTTGTTCGAGCAAAGCAAAACCGGAGGCGAATGCACCGCTGCTCATCACCAGCAATGCACCCGCCACAGACCAGCTGACGACCTTTTTTCTGAACATCATGACCGCATCCTCCCGAGACTTATCATTAAACAAGTTCAACTACGCCTGACATTGTGCCGTATCCTGGCTCACGCGGAACCGGGCGTGGCTTTCTGTTTTCATCAACAGCTACATAAGTCAATTTCGCTTCGGTCACTCTCACACAAACGGGTTCTGCCGGATCTCGTTGTGCAAACACTTCAACATCGACCGTAATCGAGGTACGCCCGACTTTTTCGATGCGAGCATAAAAACTGACGATATCACCCATGAACAGAGGCTGCTTGAACTGGAATGAATTGACCGCAACTGTAGCTACGCGCCCGCGTGCGAGATGCACCGCTGGGATACTGCCTGCAATATCGACCTGCGCCATAATCCAGCCTCCGAATACATCGCCTGTATAACTGCAATCAGTGGGCATGGCAACCACACGCAAAGTCGGCTGACGTTCGGGCAGTATCACCGGTTCATTCACGTTAATGTCCATCGTATAGTTGCCTGATTTGTTTATTAAAACGCGCGGTCACTTCATCGCGCTTAAGCTTCATCGTGGGCGTGAGCAAACCATTTTCTATGTTCCATGGCTCGCGCAACAGCAGCACGCGATTGACTTTGGCATAGCCTGGAAAGCCGCGCAAATTGCGCGCAATACGCCTGAGCACTTTGGCTTCGATGCGGCTGTCGGTCAAGGCTTCCGGCATATCGGAACGGATGCCGACTTCTTTGGCAAAATGCAGCCACACCTCAGGGTTGAGCACGGCAATCGCCACCAGATAGGGATGCGCCTCACCGAATATCATCACCTGATCGAACAGAGGGTCATGCAAGATGGCCAGTTCCATATCGTTGGGCGGGATTTTTTCACCGTTCGACATCACAATGATCTCTTTGATCCTCCCCGTGATATAGATGTGGCCGGTGTAGGAGACATGCGCAATATCACCCGTGTGCAGCCACCCCTCCTCGTCGAAGGCATCCCGCGTCGCCTCGGGATGATTCCAGTAACCCAGCATCACATTCGGGCCTTTGACCTGTAATTCGCTTTGCGCACCCAGACGAATTTGCACACCGCGTATCGGCTGACCCACGCTGTCCGGATAGTTGTTTTCCAGATGGTTACCGGTGATCACCGGACTGGTTTCGGTGAGCCCGTAGCCCTGTACAATCGGCAAACCCAGCCCCACAAACACGCGCGAAATTTCCGGTGAAAGCGCAGCGCCTCCGCTAAAAGCAACACGCAAACGGCCACCCAGCTTATTGAGTACTTTTTCTGCAACCAGCTTTTGCAAGAGCGGCCAGAGCAAAAATGAGCTGTGCCAGCGGGTACGCCCCTGTTCATATTCAAAGCGGGACCATCCGATTGCCACCGCAAGATCAAATATCTTGCGGTTCAGCCTCGAGCCTTCTTCCAGCCGGGCTCTGATCGCGCTGTAGATACGCTCATAGATGCGCGGCACTGAAATCAGCAAAGTCGGACGTATCGTCTGCAAGTCTTCCGATAATAATTGTATCGAGCGTGCAAAAGCGACCGTCGCGCCCGTCATTACGTTCAGGTAATACCCCAGGGTGCGTTCAAACGTATGTGACAGTGGCAAAAATGACAGGAACAGATCATCAGCATGCACGGTAAAGGTATCCAGACAGGCATGTGCATTGCTGAGCATATTGGCATGACTGAGCATAACCCCTTTAGGCTTACCCGTCGTCCCCGATGTGTAAATAATACTGACCAGATCCTGTGCCTGGGCAGCCTGAACCGGCTGTAAAAATGCTGTTTTTGGCAAAAAATCTGCCATTGAAACCAGGCGCGACTCATCTGTATTGCGCAGATTATCCAGGCTGACAAATCGCACTACCCCGCCCAGCTTGTCACGCACCGTGCGCAACCCCTGCCATTGTTCAGCTGTTTCAAACAACACCAGCTTGATGTCGGAATCATTCACGATATAAGCGATATTGTCAGGCCTGTCCACGGTATACAGCGGCACGGTCACCAATCCCAGCGACATCGCCGCCTGATCAAACGCGATCCAGGCAGGGCAGTTGCGCAACATCATGGCAACACGATCACCGCGCTGCAAGTTCAAACGGCTTAGCGCCGCCTGCCAGCGCGCAATTTCTCCTGCCATCTGCAACCAGGTCAAATCACGCCAGACATTCTGCCCGAAATACCGGTAGGCAATTTTGTCAGGTGTACGGCGTACCCGTTCCAGAAACAAGCCATGCAATGTTCCTGCCTGCTCGGGTGAAATTACATCGTCAGACAATACAGCCATCATTTTCCCTCTAATCCAGAAATAAATCGCCAAACAGCGGCGTACCGGACGACACCGCATACGGCCCGAAATCCGTTACACCCGTTTTTCTCAAAACTTCTTCATCTATATAAAAATTTCCGCTGCCACCCTCATGCGTCAAAATCTGCCAGGCAGCGTCTGCCACAATGGCGGGTTTTCGCGAAGCGCGCAAAATGGCTTGAGGAAAGTTGTATTCAATTGCCGCTGTCGCAATCGTGGTACGCGGCCATAAACAGTTTACCGAAATGCAGGGAAACTCCTCCGCCAGCCCCAGCGTGCACATGCTCATACCGTATTTGGACAGGGTATAGGCCAGATGCGGCGCGAACCACTTCGCATCCATGGAAAGCGGCGGGGAGAGCGTCAGTATATGCGGGGTTTTTGCCTGCCTGAGATAAGGAATGCACGCTTGCGACATCAAAAATGTCGCGCGCATGTTCACGCCCCACATCAAATCCAGTTTTTTTGCAGAGGTCTCCAGCGTCGGCGTGAGGCTGATCGCACTGGCATTATTGACCAGCACATCGATGCCGCCGAAATGCGCCACGGTTTGCGCAACCGCGTCCGCAATCGCCCCTTCATCCCGTACGTCGAGTCCAATCGCCAGCGCACACCCGCCTGCCTGTATCACCTCCTCGGCAACGGTATAAATTGTGCCGGGCAGATGTGCATGAGGCGCCACCGTCTTACCTGTGATCACCACCTTTGCGCCGTCGCGAGCGCAGCGCAGCGCAATCTCACGGCCGATCCCCCGCGTGGCGCCGGTAATGAAGATGACCTTATCGCGCAGATTATTCATCAGCCGCGCCACCGGGCTTATCCGCAACATGTTTCAACACCGCTTCATATGCACGGCTCAGGTCAGCCGCGCCTGCAGGCAATTGTTCAGGTGCAAAATCATCCACCATGATGACTTTTCGGCGCAGCGCATAGTCGCGCCCTAACTGCAAACTCTGCTCCGCAGTGATCAGGCCGCACTCCCGTGCTTCTCTGATACGCTGCAACTCCTCCCGCTCGGTCAGCTTACCCTCACGAAACGCGGTATGCAGCCTGGCTTGCAAGGGTTCGCAGGCCAGCGTACTGGCTAGTGCCGCTTCCAGTGCCCCGACCGCATCGTTTTCATCGGCGGGAACATATATGCCTGCCGTCAGACGATCGCGTGTTTCACCCGGTTGCATCAGCAGCGTGGCAACCTCATGTCCGAGCTTGTCTGAAGGCGGTGAAAAATTCTTGCCGATCGGGAAAATCAGCACACGCAACAACCCTCTGACTAAAAAATTCGGGAAATTCTGTATTAACCCGTCAAATGCCAGCTGAATTTTATACAGCGCATCTTCCATCGCCCAGTGCACGAGCGGTAAATCGCTCGCCGGCCGGCCGTCATCAGCAAAACGTTTCAACGTTGCTGAGCACAAATAAAGCTGGCTCAACACATCGCCCAGCCGGGCGGAAATTTTCTCACGGCGTTTCAATGATCCGCCCAGCACCGCCATCGCCACATCAGCGCTCAGGGCAAAGGCTGAGGAGAAACGCGTCAACTGCTGATAATAGCGGCGGCAGACTACATCTTTAGGCACAGGAATAAACCGTCCGCCCGTTAGTCCGAACACAAGACTGCGCGCGGTGTTACTGAGCGAAAACCCGATATGGCCAAAAAATGCATCGTCGAACAAATGCAATGCCTTGTCGTGATCCGTCTCACGTGCGGCAGCGACTTCCTTCAACACGTAAGGGTGGGAACGAATCGCCCCCTGACCGAAGATCATCAGCGTGCGCGTCAGAATATTCGCGCCTTCCACGGTAATCCCGATCGGTGTCTGCTGATAGAGCCGTCCGAGATAATTATCCGGGCCCAGACTGATACCCTTGCCGCCATGCACATCCATCGCATCGTTGATCACAATGCGTCCGCGTTCGGTTGCATGATATTTGATGATGGCCGAGATGACAGACGGCTTTTCTCCCAGATCTACGGCCAGCGCGGTTAAGGCTCGCGCCGAGTCAGCCATGTAAGTATGCGCCCCGATACGCGCCAGCGCTTCTTCCACGCCTTCGAACTTGCCGATCGGCATATTGAATTGTTTACGAACCCGGCAGTACGCACCGCTGGTGCGGGCAGCCAGTTTCATCCCGCCGATACTGCTGGCCGGCAGCGAAATCGAGCGTCCCGCAGCAAGACATTCCATCAGCATTCGCCAGCCCTGCCCGATATGTTCCACTCCGCCGATCAGATAATCGAGCGGAATAAACACATCAACGCCCTGCGTCGGGCCATTCAGGAAAGCTGAATTGAGCGGAAAATGGCGCCGCCCGATCTGCACACCAGGCGTATCGGTTGGAATCAATGCCAGCGTAATGCCGCGATCGACTTGCTCACTCAATAACTGGGCAGGATCTCGTAATTTAAAGGCCAGTCCCAGCAACGTAGCCGCAGGCGCTAACGTAATATATCGTTTATCCCAGTTAATTTTGACGCCCAGCACGCCTTTTTTCCCTGCAAAGTCCCGCTTGCACACCACACCATAATCGGGAATCGCGCCCGCATCTGAACCTGCATAGGGGCCGGTCAGCGCAAAACAAGGCACTTCCTGACCGCGTGCCAGGCGGCGCAGATATTGTTTCTTTTGCGCATCCGTTCCGTAATGCAACAACAATTCAGCAGGTCCCAGTGAGTTGGGCACCATCACGCTCACGGCCGCCGTACCGCTGCGGGATGCAATTTTAGCGATAATGGCTGAGTGAGCCTGAGCTGAAAAGGCCAGTCCGCCATACTCCTTCGGGATGATTATCCCGAAGAATCCTTCGTCTTTAAGAAATTGCCAGACTTTCGGGGGCAGATCGGCGCGGTTATGCGTGATATCCCAGTCATCGAGCATCGCACAGAGCTGTTCGACCTGCGTGTCCAGAAAGGCCTGTTCAGGGACGCTCAATCCGCATTTCGGGCAGGCCAGCAGTTTCTCCCAGTCAGGATGACCGCTGAACAGATCTCCATCCCACCAAACCGTACCCGCGTCAATCGCCTCCTGCTCGGTAGCAGAAATCGGCGGCAAAATTTTGCGGAACACATTCAGCAAGGCGCCACTGACGATCGTGCGGCGCAAATAAGGCACGCCAAACAATACAACCACAATAAACAACAACAAATATACGATCTGCAGCGCGGTTTCAGACAGTCTCACCTCGATGGCCAGCACGGGCACGACCACCATAAATGCCAACAGCCAGCTGACGACTGTGGCACGAAAGAAGGCCAGCAAAATAAATACCACCAGCGCTATGGTCAACAACATTGCAGATCTCCTTTTACCCCGTGTTCTGTCGCTTCATACTCTAACGCGAGAAGTCAATCCGCACAATGATTGTCACACGCTAATTTCAGGCATTGAAGACAATTAACAGGCTCAGTTTACAATCCAGCGTCATTCAATACTCAGCGCATCCGCTCAACTGCCTGCTCCACTCGCTCCACTGCGATGATTTCAATACCCGCAATCGGGTGCTTGGGGGCATTGGCTTTCGGAATAATCGCACAAGTAAATCCCAGCTTGGCCGCTTCCTTCAGGCGTTCCTGCCCCCGCTGCACGGGACGCACTTCACCCGCCAGCCCCACCTCGCCGAACACCACCAGCTTTGAAGGCAACGGCTTATTGCGCAGGCTGGAGACCATCGCCAGTATGACTGCCAGATCCGCACCCGGCTCGGTGATTTTCACGCCGCCCACCGCATTGATAAACACGTCCTGATCGAAACAGGCAATTCCCGCATGGCGATGCAACACGGCGAGCAACATCGCCAGCCGGTTCTGCTCCAGTCCCAGTGACAGGCGTTTGACATTCGGACTATGCGCCTCGTCAAGCAGCGCCTGAATTTCCACCAGCAGCGGACGCGTTCCTTCCTGTGTGACCATCACACAGGAACCTGCTACCTGCTGACCATGTTGCGACAGGAACATCGCCGACGGATTGGAGACTTCCCGCAACCCCTTTTCGGTCATCGCAAACACCCCCAGTTCGTTGACGGCGCCAAAACGGTTTTTAAACGCCCGGATCAGCCTGAAACTGGAATGGGTGTCACCCTCGAAATACAACACCGTATCCACAATATGCTCCAGCACACGGGGGCCTGCCAGCGACCCTTCCTTGGTGACGTGACCGACCAGAATGATAGTGATGTTCGAACTCTTCGCGATGCGCGTGAGTTGTGCTGCGCATTCCCTGACCTGCGCGACTGAACCTGGCGCTGAGGTCAGTTGTTCAGAATAGACCGTCTGAATTGAATCGATCACCACCACGTCAGGTTTATCGGCAGCAATGACCGCCTGAATTTTCTCCAGCTGAATTTCCGGCAACAGGCGCAAATCGCGCGCATCCAGAGACAGCCGCTTCGCGCGCAACGCGATTTGCTGCGCCGACTCCTCGCCGCTGACGTAAAGCGTATTTTTCTTAGCTGACAGATGCGCTAACACCTGCAACAGCAGCGTGGATTTACCAATTCCCGGATCACCACCGATCAGCACCACCGCGCCCGAGACCAGACCGCCCCCCAGCACACGGTCAAACTCCTCGATTCCGGTGGGAATACGCGGCATTTCTTCGGCCGCAACCTCAGAGAGCATCTGCACCCGGCCGACCGTCGCCAGCGCGGAAAAGCGGTTACCGCCCTTGGCGACTGTTTCGGCCACCGATTCGACCAGCGTATTCCACGTCAGACAATGCGGACACTGCCCCTGCCACTTCGCCGTCTGCCCGCCGCATTCTGTACAGGAATATATTGTTTTTGGCTTTGCCATTTTTCTGCCTTTTGCACCTGCATTTCGAGTTAATCACAATACCGCACAATTGCAGTGCGCACCAACCAGATGTTGAGTCCTGCGATACATGTCCTAGCTATTTCGGCATATTGACAGTCAAATCCACCGCAAGGATACTCGCCGTTCACAACTGCAGATCGCTGTTTCAGACTCGCTCGGGGGGACGGGGCTGAAACGATTCCGGACTCCCCCGCAAGGAGAACTCTATGTACGGTTTAGATCACATCAACAGGGGTTGGGCGCGCCTGATGCGTTGCATCTTTGTCCTGCTGGCACTCTCAGGATGGCACAACGCAAGCGCAGCAGTCACCAAAGCCACACTAACCCCCGCCGTTAAAGCATTCTCAGGGGACTGTCCGGCAAAGATTATATTTAACGGCAGCATCACCGTGAACGCGCCCGGGACAATCAGTTATGTTTTTACCCGCAGCGATGGCGCGACCGACACAAACACCAAAACGCTCAAATTTCTGGCACCGGGTTCCAGATCGGTCTCCACTTCATGGACGCTGGGCGGTTCAATATTGCCAAATTACAAGGGCTGGCAGGCAATCAAAATCGTTGGAACTGCGATTGAATCTCCCCATGCCGATTTTGAAGTTTCCTGCGATCCGCCGCTTAACAGTGCAAAAGCCGCTCACGGCAATACCGACTGGCATATCGACACGGCCAATGAGTTTTTGTTCGGCAAGGACATGACCAACCACAATACGGCAGCCAACTTCGCCCCTGCCGGCTGGAGCAAGACACACATCCAGGTCGGGCAAACCAACGCCGCACACTTCTACAACGACAAGACTAAGGTCGCTGCCGGCGACGACACCGATGCGGCCAACGGCATCGACAAGCCGATGCTGTTTTTCTATGCGGGTCACGGCAACCCGACGACCTGGAATGCGCTCGGCACCAACGGCCATCAGACCGACACCCTGCTCGGCAATATTGCAGGAGGCGGACAGTTGCGCTATTACTGGCAGTGCTCCTGCGAAGTCTTTGCGCACGGCCCGCAGGTCTGCAGCGGCGGTGACTGCGATTACTCGGCCCCTGAAAATTTTGACGGCTCAGCTGATTCTGCAGCCATGCGCAATGTCTTTGAACGCTGGGGGCCTGCGCTTGGCAACGATCTGCGTATGGCCTGCGGCGTATCTACGCTTGCCTATTGCCATGAAGGCAATGTCAATGCGATCTGGGACCAGTTCAACAATCACGGTGCATCGGTGGCTGAAGCCTTCATCAACGGTCTGGGTAGCAGCACAGTCAAACCCCTTTGCATCACGAGAGGCGGTGCCAATATTGCCGACACCCCGCTGTATGATGAGACGTTCACCAACCGCCGCAATACATCAGGAACCTCCCATCTGCACATCCTGTATGCAGGCGGCACTCAGACACAGCATCCGATGATCGTCTGGAAACCCGAAATGATTCCGATGAAACTGATGCGGGTGAAATTGCTGCCACCCGGCGACCCGGTGGAATTCAAGAAGCGTCTGAGTCTGGTACGCAAAGTTGAACAGATCCGCGACGTACAGTTAACCGGGGGCGCAGCCCAGGTTAAACGCAACACGGCAAGTGGCGCGATCCTGCTGCGCGCAACCGGCAAACCTGTTGCAACACGAGACATCGTGCCGACTGAGGTTCAGCGGCAGAGTGCGATGGATTTTGCAGGCAAACTGGGATGGATGGGCGAGGATGTCGGTGCGATCAGTTCATATCCGCTGCTCACAGCCAGCATGCCGGCAGGCGGCCAGACACGTGACATCACTAAGGGTGAAAATGGCTCTGTGGTGACGATCAACCGGCGCATCAAAAATGGCCGGCTGGCGCTGGATGTGCTGGGGCAAGGCGGCCGTGTTGAAGTCAAGGTAGGCGAGGACGGAAAAATTCAATCCGCTTCACGCACCTGGCGTCAGTCGAAAATGGCGCGCGACGAAATCAACATCAAACCTTACGAGCGTGCATTGAAAGAAGCGCAAAACCATTTGCAAAATCCGGACGCGTACAAATTAGCCGACTGGCGTTTCGGCTACAAAGAAGAAGCCGCCAATGTGCAGCAGCCGGAGTTGGTCGTCATTTTCGAATTTGACTTTGTGCCGAAGAGCCGCGAAGCGTTACTCGAATATCCTCCGCAACAGGTTGAAATTTCAGCCGAGGCAAAATGACGGATCACGCAGCCCTGGCAACGGGTGCGTCTGCCCGCCGGCAAAGGACCGCATTAAACTTGCTATTTGATCTGCATCAATATGGGATATGATTACCCGGCGTAAATTGCACGCATCATTTTTAAACAAGGAGTCCATTATGAAAGTTCGTTATCTCATCGCGTTGACCGCTGCCCTGTCTTTTTCCGCTGCCGCATTTGCTGCAGATGATGGCGCTACACTGTTCAAGAAAAGCGGTTGCTCTAACTGCCATAAGGTAGACGGCAAATCCATGGGGCCATCCTTTAAAGATATTGCCGCGAAATACAAAGACAACAAAGAAGCGCCAGCTATGCTGGAAGCCAAAGTACGCAGCGGCGGTAAAGGCTCATTTGGCGGGATGGCCATGCCGCCGACCGGCAGTTCAGTGAGCGATGAAAGCATCAAGACGCTGGTCAGCTGGGCCTTGAGCCAGAAGTAATAAGGCTACAACTGACAAAAAAGCCGATGCAAGTCGGCTTTTTTGTTGCCTGATGAAAACGGCAAGGGCTACGAGCCTGTTATAATCTGTGCCAATTTTTTTCGCACGCCTCCATGAATATCCTTTACGAAGAAGACGGCAGTTTCAAGGTCGGCAGCATCATGACCGACAACACCAGCTCGCTGCAGATAGAAAGCCTGTCCGGCAAACGCAGCAAGATTAAAGCGGCCAGCGTGATGCTTCAATTTAGCCAGCCTGCAATGAGCGACTTCATCCCTGAAGCAGAAATACTGGCAGCGGATATCGACGTCGAATTTCTGTGGGAATGCTGCCCGCCTGACGAATTTGGCTTCGAACAAATCGCCACCGAGTATTTCGGTCATAAACCGGGTTCACTGGAAGCGGCAGCAACCCTGCTGCGCCTGCACGGCGCGCCGATCTATTTTCACAGAAAAGGCAAAGGCAGGTTTCGCGCGGCCCCGCCTGACGTATTGAAAGCGGCACTGGCCGGTGCCGAGAAAAAACGTCTGGCGCTGGAGATGCAGGCGCGTTACACGGCACAGCTGATCCGTTTTGAATTACCGGCCGAGTTTGCCGATCACATCAGTCAGCTGCTCTACAATCCCGACAGAAACACCCTCGAGGTCAAGGCGCTGGAAGCGGCCTGTGCTGCGACTCACCTCAACGCGGTACATCTGCTGCATCGCTGCGGCGCGCTGCCTTCCACCCACGAATATCACTTCGGGAAATTCCTGTTCGAAAATTTCCCCAAAGGCACAGGATTTCCGGCTGTCGAATTATCCGCCTGGGACGAATTGCCGATGGGCGCATCCAACGCCTTCAGCATAGACGATGCGACTACCACCGAGATCGACGATGCGTTTTCGGTTGAAAAACTGGACAACGGCAACTGGCGCATCGGGGTGCATATTGCAGCCCCGGCCCTTGGCATGCCGCGCGATTCGGACGGCGACAAAATCGCCGCCTCACGCCTGTCCACGGTTTATATGCCAGGGCAAAAAATCACCATGCTGCCTGACAGCGTAGTCGAAGCCTTTACGCTGACAGCTGATCGCGTCTGCCCTGCTCTGTCGATGTATATCGAAGTCGAAGCCGGCACGCTCGCCATACTCAACTATGAGAGCCGAATCGAGCGCGTGCATATTGCAGCCAATCTGCGCCATGACACGCTCGAACCGTTATTCAACGAAGTCACACTGGCCGAAGGAAAGCTCGATTACCCTTATGCACAAGAACTGACGCTGCTGTGGCATCTGGTGCAGAAAATGGAAGCTGCACGCGGAAAATCCGACAACAACATGCAGCTCGATTACAACTTCCATATCCTCAACGATCAGGTCAGCATCACCACCCGCCGCCGCGGCTCACCCATTGACAAGGTGGTCTCGGAGCTGATGATTCTGGTCAACTGCGAATGGGGCAAACATCTGGCTGAACACGGCTTCCCCGGCATCTATCGCACCCAGCAGGGCGGCAAGGTCAGAATGAGCACGGTCGCCGCCCCCCATCAGGGTCTGGGCGTTGCGCAATACATGTGGTCAAGCTCGCCGCTGCGCCGCTATGTGGATATGGTGAATCAGCGCCAGATCATCGCGATGCTGCGAAATGAAGAGGCGCCGTACCCGAAAAATGACACGGGTCTGTACACCATCCTGCGCGATTTCGACACCACCTATTCAACTTATAACGAATTTCAGCGCGACATGGAACGTTACTGGTGCCTGCGATGGCTGCAACAGGAACAGGCTCGTACAGCCGAAGAAAACAGTGATACTGCCGGCGAAATTCTCATCACTGCCACGGTCATCAAGGAAAATCTGGTGCGCATGACCGACATTCCGCTGGTCTTCCGCGCGCCATCGCTACCTGAACTGCTGCCTGCAAAAACCCGCGTGCAACTGGCGGTAACCGGGATCGATCTGCTTGATCTGTCTATACTGACGCGTTATGTCGCGACCCTGGCGACTGATGAAACAACCGTCATGGCAGAGGAAGATGACGAAGAACTGCTGAGGGATCTGCCTGATGAATCGTCTGATATTGTTGAGATAGCTGAAAAAATTCCGAAAACAGAGGGTGAGGAAGCAACTTGCTAGCACGACTCAAAACGGGAATTTCACTGGCGATGTTTTTTTCCATCGCGCTGCACGCTTTTGCCCTGTTCGGAATCAGTCTGGTATTGCCCGACCCGATCAAAGCTGCTGATATCATGCAGCCGTTGCATGTCGTGCTGGTCAACAGTAAATCCAAGTCCAAACCGGTCAAGGCGGATGCACTCGCACAGGCCAATCTGGACGGCGGCGGCAACACCATCGAAGACCGGCAGGCCAAGAGCATGCTGCCGAATATCGGCGATGACAGCCGGATTACGCCTGAGCAGGCGGCAAAAAAATCGGTGCAAAAGGAAGCTGACACAAAGCGTAAGCTGACTCAGCTTAAAAGCAGTTACAGCATTGATCAGCTCCAGCCTCAAAAGCTGCCGGACACCTCGACGTCGGACGATCTGGTTCAACGCAGCCTGGAAATTGCCCGTCTGGAGGCGCAGATCAATAAAAATAACGATTTTTATCAGAAACTGCCGCGCCGGAAATTTATCGGCGCACGCACTCAGGAATATCGTTTCGCTCAGTACATCGAAGACTGGCGCGTCAAGGTGGAACGTATCGGCAACCTGAACTATCCGGAACAGGCAAGACGCGAACAGGTTTACGGAAAATTACAACTGAGCGTCTCAATCCGGGCTGACGGCAGTGTGGAGAATATCGAAGTGAGCCGCTCCTCAGGGCACCGCATCTTAGATGCGGCAGCCACCCGCATCGTCAGACTGGCAGGCCCATTTTCTCCTTTGCCGCCCAGCATCACCCGTGACGTGGATATCCTGACCATCACCCGCACCTGGTCATTCACACCGTCCGACAAACTGGAAAGCGAATAAATCGCTTGTCCCGTTCAGGCTTGTTAGTTAAAGTGCGCACCATGCCACATTCCCTGCTTGCCCGATTCCTGATTATTTTCGCTCTGCTGTTTGCGCAGATGGGCGGCATAGTCCACGGCATCTCGCATACCTTGGCGGAACAATCACAGGATCAGTCTCTGCCACACGACAGACTGTGCGATCTGTGCGCAGTGTATGCACAAATCGGCAGTGCAATTGGCAGCAGCGCCATTCATTTCGACCTGTCCGCCAGCCAAGACACCCCGCATTACGCTTTTTTCAGCACCCATTATTCATCCCCCTTCACCGCCTACGCATCGCGCGCGCCCCCTTACTCCGCATAATCAAAAACAATTCTCGCCTCCGGAAAGGGGCGAGTGTCTGCTGATTTTCACGGAGCAAAAATGTTCAACAAAACGTACTTGAGCGTAGCAATGGCTGCGTTGTTATCCCATTCCCTTAATGCGTCGGCCGCCACGGACCCTGATCTGCAGGCCATCCGCGAGCAGATTCAGCAATTAAAACAAAGCTATGAGCAGCGCATTTCGCTGCTGGAACAACGGCTTGAACAGGCCGAAGCCGCAAGCCATCAGGCACAAAGCACCGCGACAGAGGCTCAGCAAACCGCTCAGCAGGCAGCGGCGCCCGCGCCTGCCAGCACGGGCGGAGAAGGCGCGTTCAATCCGGCGGTATCGTTCATCCTCTCAGGCACGTACGGCAACCTCACACAAACGAATCCTGCCACCGGCTTTGCGATGAAACCCAATAATACCGGTTACACCCAGGGCTTTTCACTGAAGGAATCGGAACTTGGCATATCCGCCAGCATCGATCCGGACTTTCGCGGCGTAGCCACCATGTCGCTGGCACCGGCCGGCGGCGTCACCGTGGAAAATGCCTTCGTACAAAGCAGTTCACTGGGCCACGGCATCAATGTGAAAATGGGGCGGTTCTTTTCCGCGCTCGGTTATCTGAATGAGCAGCATGCCCATGCCTGGGACTTTGTCGACCAGCCGCTGGTCTATCGGACGCTTTGGGATAACCAGCTGGCAGAGGACGGTCTGCAGGCCAAATGGCTGGCACCAACCGATACGTTCATTGAATTAGGGGGAGAAATCGGACGGGGGCGCGGTTTTCCGGGCTCTGATCGCACCAAAAATGGCATCGGCGCCGGCACCCTGTTCGCACATATCGGCGATGATATCGGCATCGAAAACAGCTGGCGCGCGGGTGCGTCATTCAACCAGACCAAACGGGTTGCGGCTGTCAGCACGGGCGTACCCGATCTGATCAACACGCCCGGCGGCGTCTCAAACAGCTTTACCGGAGACAGCCAGACCGCAGGTCTCGATTTCGTCTGGAAATACTCGCCCAACGGCAACACCGCCAGTCGCTATATCAAGCTGCAGGGGGAATATTTTCAGCGCCGCGAAACCGGCATGCTGACTTATAACCTGCTGACCACCGACACGTACGCCACCAACCAATCCGGCTGGTATCTGCAAAGCGTGTATCAGTTCATGCCGCACTGGCGCACCGGATTACGCTACGACCGGCTCGATCCGGGCACGGCCAGCGTCGGCGCGACAAATGCCGGCAATGTGATCAGCAATTACGGCTACAACCCGTCGCGAGCCACCTGGATGCTGGACTACAGCCCGAGCGAATTCTCGCGGCTGCGATTGCAACTGGCGCGGGATAACTCGGTACAGGGCCTGCCCGACAATCAGCTGTTCCTGCAATACATCATGAGTCTGGGCGCACACGGTGCGCACCAGTATTAAACAAAACGGTCTGCTGCTCACCGCTCTTTGTTAAAACCGGAACAAGGAATTTAAAAATGAAAAAAATCATATTATTATCACTATTATTCGCCAGCGGCGCAGCGCATGCAGCGTTAAATGTCTTCGCCTGCGAACCGGAATGGGCCGCCCTCACACAGCAACTGGCCGGTGACAAGGTCAGCATCTACACCGCCACCGGCGCCTTACAGGATCCGCACCGCGTAGAAGCGCGTCCCAGCCTGATCGCCCGCGCCCGCCGCGCCGATCTGCGCGTCTGTACCGGCGCAGAACTGGAAACAGGCTGGCTGCCCGTAATCCTGCGCGAATCGGGTAACAGCGCAATACAGCCCGGCAGCCCGGGCGCATTTGAAGCTGCCTCTGTCGTGCACATGCTGGAAGTGCCGACCCGCCTTGATCGCGCCGATGGCGACGTGCATGCCGCAGGCAATCCGCACATCCAGACTGACCCGCGCAATTTTTTGCCGGTGGCCGATGCGCTCTCCAAACGTCTGATCCAGCTAGATCCTGCCAACACGGCGTATTACAGGCAACAACTGGCCACGTTCAATGTGCAATGGCAGGCCGCCATCGTCAGGTGGGAAAAGCTGGCGGCACCGCTGAAGGGCGCATCCATCGTCGTACAGCACAGGGGTTTCCCGTATCTGAATAACTGGCTGGGACTGAAACAGGTTGCAGAACTTGAGCCTAAGCCCGGCATGGAACCCAGTGCGGCATATCTGGGTCAGGTACTGAATCAGTTGCAGCAGCATCCGGCTAAAATGGTGCTGCGCGCCGCCTATCAGGATGGACGTCCCTCGGACTGGATTTCTGAACGCGCTCATATCAAAGCCGTTGCGTTACCCTATACGGTAGGCGGTACAGAACAGGCGAACAACCTGTTTGCACTGTTCGATGACACCATTGCACGCTTGCTGGCAGGACTGAAATGAACCCCGTCGAACTCGACATTCTGCTGCCCGCATTTATAGCCGGATTGCTGGTGCTGGCAACCCATATCCCGCTCGGCATGAAGGTACTGGCGCGCGGTGTGATTTTCGCCGATCTGGCGGTGGCACAAATCGCGGGTTTAGGCATCGTGCTGGCGGGGCTGTTGAATCTGACCGACAAGCCGCTGCTGGTGCAGGGCATCGCCGCGTTGAGCGCCTTGTGCGGCGCGGCCTTACTGACCTGGATTGAAAACAATCTGCCCGAGGTCAAAGAGGCCTGCATCGGTCTGACCTTCGTGCTCGCGGCCAGCGCAGGCATTCTGCTGATGAGCCATGATGTGCATGCCGGTGAACATCTGAAAGATTTGCTGGTAGGCCAGATCCTCTGGGTGAATCCCGGCCAGCTGATTGCGACTGCGGCACTGAGTGCGATACTGCTGGCTGTGTGGCGCTGGCAACAGGACAGGCTCGGGCATCTAGGCTTTTACGCGCTGTTTGCGCTGGCCGTCACAGCCTCGGTGCAACTGGTCGGCGTATATCTGGTGTTCGCCAGCCTGATCGTCCCGGCACTGGCAACCTGCCGGATCACCCAAGGGCGCACGATTTATGCGTTCGGCATCGGTGTCACTGGCTATGCCGCAGGCCTGCTGCTCTCGGCGCTGTTCGATCTGCCGAGCGGCGCTGCGATCGTCTGGGCGATGGCGCTGACCGGCGGAATCACCGCCGCTGTATTGAACGCACGCCGCTTTTGAATATCTGTTTTTCGACAAGCCATTATCTGTAAACAGATTACGCAACCGAGACACAGCTGACCATCAGGGTATTGAATCTTAACGTCTGCTGTACTGCTGACAGCAGACCTTCAATTTAAGGGGGTGAGTGACTCTTGATCGGCCAAAGCAGCCGGTAGCAGCCGGACCATCAAAGGACCGGTATGGAGTCGTCAGCAGTCATAGGTAGCACGCTTGGCAGTCAACGATAACGGCCCCGGTATCCCGGAAACTGAGCGTGAAAAAGCACTGGAGCGACTTTATCGTCCGCCTGACACGCAGGCCAGCGGCTGCGACAGCGGGACCTGCTGCGACAGCGGGACCTGCTGCGCTTCGGCTATGGATGGTGCACATTTAATTTAAAAGAATGAGGCTCCGTCCCTATGGTGTGCCGGAATATTGTGAGCCTGTAACAATCGAGGTCAGACCACGAATAAAAAAGGCGACCAACCGGTCGCCTTTTAATTTAGTTTTCCCTAGACTTGTGGGCTGTGCAAGAGATAGACTGGCTCAATGAGCGACGACACCCATTCGGTTTTGATCACAAAGGACAATCCCAGGCTCGCATCGCTGGAGAAATCTTGGGTAACTGCGGTTTTCACCGCAGAGGATGGAATGGGTCCAATGGATTCACTTCACCAAGCCGGGGATTCAATCGTTGCGATGGCCACAATGACACCCGAAGGCTTCATGATGATCGGTAGCGGGGTCATGGTTGGACCTGGATTGATACTGTGCGCCACCCACGTTCTGGACGAATTTCCCAAGGATGGTGCGGGGCCGGTTTGCCTCACATTCCTACCGGACAGAGCTAGGGCATGGTTGCCACGCGGTCAAACTACTGTAACAGGGCCGAGCGACTTTGATCCGAATCGACGTCGTGTCTCTGATCTCACTCTTATGAGTTGCAGTATGAACTCTGAGGCTCACGAGGACTTCCCGTTGATGCTCGCCCCCATAAAGCTGGCTTTGCCTTTGATCGGAGAGAGGCTGTGGGCTTTTGGCTATCGCCATGGTGATATTGTCGACAGCACCGCGTCGCTCACACCTTACGTTACCTCAGGTCTCGTGACCGATTGCTTTCCTCAAGGTCGAGGTGAGCGTATGCCAGCAACGTGCATTGAAGTGGCGATGGATTCGATGGGAGGCATGAGCGGCGGTCCAGTGGTGAATGACGATGGCTGGCTTGTAGGGATCATATCTTCTTCATTTGAAGGTGGTCCTACCTATGTCACCCTACTTTGGGATGCACTCCGTATGTCGGTCAGTGGCGCGCCACAAAGCGTTTGGCCCGAAGGTGATGTGAACCTGTTCATGGGCCGCGAACTCGGCTTGGTCTTTATCAAGGGGGACGTAACATGCGACGAGAAGGGAAACGTCGCCATTACCCTGTCAACTCCTGAAATGGAGCAATTGGCCAAGTTCAGTGATCCGAAACACGTCACGCGGCGGGACGCCCTCTAGAATTAAAGAGACAGGATCACATTTCAAAAAAAAGAATGCGATGCTGACCCCTTTAAATTTAGCGATATTGTATATGCAGAAAATAATTTCAACTCAGCCCCTTATAAATCGTGGCACATAAACAGATATTCCTGTCTACCGTTAGCGCGGAGTTTCGTAGTTACCGCGACGCGTTGCGCCACGATCTCGAGCGACCTAACGTCACGGTCAAGGTACAAGAGGACTTCATCGCCACCGGAACCGAGACGCTGGACAAGCTCGACGAATATATCCGTCAGTGCGATGCAATAATCCATTTGGTTGGTGATATGACTGGTGCGTTGGCGCAGCCAACGGCAGTGGCGGCGATCCTGCAACACTATCCAGACCTTGCCGATCGATTGCCGGTACTGAGTTCTTTTCTTGATGCTGGTGCACCTGCACTTTCCTATACCCAGTGGGAAGCCTGGCTAGCGCTGTATCACAAAAAAGTGCTACTCATCGCCATTCCACAAGACGGAGCCAAGCGTGATGAAAGATATGAGCTAGACGAAAATCAGCGTACCTCCCAGCAGGAACACTTGGCGCGACTGAAACTCGTCGGGCGTTACTCGGAAATCCAATTCGTCAATGCTGACAGATTAGCGGTAGATATCTTACGCTCGAGTTTGCTGGACATACTTTATGGCGACTTACAGAATATTGATGTCATCCTCGAGCGAGTTGCATTTGCAGCAAGAGAAATCGTTGATGCAGCACGTAGCATTTTGCAATTCAGTAACACGGTCGTACCGGTAGGCCTGGTAATTGTGCCCGACGACACGAAGTTGCCACCCATACCAACGAATCTGGACGTAATATTAGAGCGAACGTCATGTGGAGAGAACCTTCTTCTTTACGGAGAAGGTGGCATAGGCAAAACAACTGCGGCAATTGGACTTGCACGACGAATGCTGGACGAAAAATGTCCGCGGATTCCAGTGTTCATGGATGCTGCGGCCTGGTCCAGCACTGATCTCCCATTGTTGGACTATATCGTATCGTTGCCCCCGTTCTTGAGCAACGCAATCAATCTAGATAATTTTGCACGTCTTATTCCCGCGGGCCGGATAACCTTGGTCGTTAACGGATGGAATGAGATACCCTCGACGAATCAAGAGCGGTGTGCGCAAAGGATGAAACAAGTTACCGGCACATCGTCCAACATCAATGTCGTTCTTACGGCACGCGCAACGTTTGACAAGGCGGGACTCGTCTCCCCAATCAAAGTCAGGGTCACAGGCCTAAGTTGGGTTCACCAAAAAGAATTTATCCGAAGTCAGCTTGAGGCTGAACGAGCATCTGTGCTTATCGAAAGGCTGGCACGAAACAAAGCGCTTCGGGTAGCGGCCAGAAATCCACTCGTACTTACTGGTGTAGTGCGACTTCAGCAGCGTGACATAGAGAGTGCTCAGTGCAGCTTCAATATATTTAGGGCTATTGTCGAGAACTATGAAAGTGAAGGAACAAGGGGTACGTCACTTCGAGCTGCTCCGCTGGGTGGAATGCACATCCAATATCTGGAGGCGCTGGCTTGTGAAATGAATCGCAAGCAAGGCGCTACTCTGACCGACGAGCAAGCACGGGCTACGCTAACAAAGCTTATGCGACGGTTGATTGCCGATGATCAGATTACGGATCCGCCCAATGTTCAAGAGGTGTTACAGGCGCTCTGCAACCACCATCTGCTCTTTGCTGATGGAAGCCTCGTGCGATTCGCACACCAGCGTTTCCAAGAATATTTTGCAGCTTCACATCTCTTCACGCAACTGACCAACACAACCCAGCCGGCGACTCCACAAAACGTGCTGCTAGTGGAAGCTATCAACTGGCCATTCTGGGAGGACGCACTGCTTCTGGTGGCGGAGATACTCGCAGAAGACGGCGCTTGGCTCAGCGCAAAAGTCACATTAATTAAGGCTGCACAACGGGTTGACCTGGGTATCGCCTGCACACTAGCTGGAGTAGCCAGACTGCAACGCGCAGACAACGCCGCACTGTTCGATAGTATCGTCAACGCAGTATTGCAGCTATCTCAGTCGCCAGCGGCGGAGATCGCGGAGTACGCCACAACTTGTATGATTGATGCCGGATTCGATGGCTTTGCCGACTACTTGTGGTCGCTACTCGAGAGCGAGAGCCAACAAGTTCGCCTCCGTTCGTACCAACTGGGGCATACACCCATATCCATCCGCCAGCTCGGCCCCACTGCGAATCGAAGGATTAAGGCGTGGTCTGCAGAGCGTCGTGCGGAGTTTGTTCATGAGATAGCAGAGAATCCAGAAAATGCCGACTTGCTCGAAGAGCTAGCCGAAAGAGACGAGAATGATGAGGTGAAAGCGGCTGCTATAGCGGCTATTGCATGGGACTTCCCAGCCTCGGAGTTTGCTTTAAATGCATGGATGCGAGCTCCAGACGCAGTCAAGCTTAACAATCAGGTACTTTCTCTGCTTGAGGAATCGTTACTGGAAGCAGGTGAGGATGTACGCACAGAGCTTATTCGGCTTGCGACGAATGCATCGGATGACAAGGCCAAGATAAGCTTGGCATTGCTCTTTCCAGACTGGCTGGGCGAGGTCACGAGCGACGCATTACTGCGCGAACTTGGTCAAGCTCAACAGCACGGTTCAAATGACACTTTGGTAGCTCTCGTGCGCAGAGTAGCGCCAGAGCAATTCCTTGCGGTAGCAAAAGAACTCTGCCTCACGAAAAATTCCGCTCCGGTTTGGGCCCGGGACGCTATCCTTGCACTACCTAGCCAAGAACGTTCTTCACTTTTCGAGAAGGCCTGGAATACATTCAGGACTGAGGTGGAACCGAAGTTCAGCACGGCGACTATCGGTGCTTGTGCCAACTGGGAGCAGATACATGAACTCGTTCGTGAGTGGCTTCCGCTTGTACAACAGACGCGAACTGCAGAGAGGTGTACGGACGAAACGCGCTCACGATACAACGCTGTTCGCAACATTTTGGCGAGCGTGTCTGGAGACGACCTTGTCTCCGTGGCTTTGGAGTTAGGCCGTGAGGCGGTGTGTAGCGAGTCTGATGAACTCATTGAACTCGTGTCTTGTCGTATCGGTCATGAGTACGAGAACACAAGAGATGATAATCCTTGGTTGCCGACCAACAGCCAAATGGATAGCCTAATTCAAGTCTTCTGGGAAAAGGTCGACACACTGCCCCCCCCGCAAAATGGGATACATGCCAAACTGTGTTTGGTTGCGTCGCGTGTCGATGCTGCGCGCTATTCGGCACGCATACTGGAAGGCTGTCGAATGGAACTTGATGCTTGGTCCCGATTCCACGAGGTCTTGGATAAGTGGTTGCAAGATGGTAGGCGTGACCATCGCCCGTCGAATCCACAGTATGGTAACTACGTCATGTTGGCGCTAGTTCGTTGCGGGTTCGACGTGCTGCCCGCACTGCTTGAACTGATAGCGCATCCCCACGCTCATCATCTTGTGTTTGGTGCTATCGCGCGAATCTTGGCGAAACCGTGGAATGATAAATTGCCAAGACCCCACTGTGCTCCCGACGTAGATGGCAAGGAAGCCAAGGCGCGACGCGAAACCGAACTGGTGATGCTTCAACCTGATCCAACACTGCAGGACGCGACTGACCAAGCAGCGCGCAAACTAGCCGTGTGGTTGGCCGCAGACCTGCAGCAGGTTGACGCAGACAATGCTACCGCTGATTCTGGCGGAAGTCCACGCCAGATCAAGCGCCCAAATGTTAGCTTGCTCATGGCTCTGGCTACTATTCCGAGCCGTGAATGCATTCATCCTCTCTGGGATGCACTTGCGCGTGATGACATTGAGGAATACACATTCATCAACGTGTTGTGCTCGTTGGTACGCCAAGGGGTATTCATAGATGACGAGCGTGTCGTCCAGCGCATGCAGTACCAGTGGGAGAAAGACGCTTCAGCTATATGGCTAGACCAATCTGCGCAGTACCGGTTTGGCCAACTGAATGCACTTTTCTACTTCATTCGACCAATCGCCTTGCTGGGCAATCCGCTCACAGACTATCTACCCAAATGGATTCAAATATGTCATATCCACAATGTCATGCGTAGCCTGCAGGTGTTGTGCAACGACGCAGCGTGGCACACTCTCGTATATTTGGCGCGCGACCTGAGCGCTAGTACGCGAATTGACGAAAAATTTGCTAACGCCATAGCTGGCGGCTTGACTCCAAGCACCTTCGAGTCATTCTTGGAATTACTCAAGGACGGAACATTCTTCAGACTACATAGTAGCACATGGCATATGGAGCGTATGGCCGGTCAAGTGGTTGATGTCATCGGTACCAACGTTAGTTGGCGCGATGCGCTCATTGCTGCTTGCGTCGATTCCGATACTGAAGTAGCCGATGCCCTTGCTTGCGCTGTGCTTGCAGCCACTAAAGACGGGGAGCAGGACATGGTGACTTTTGGCCTGCGTGTCCTTGACAACAAATCCCGCAAAGTTGGGCAGCACTCTGCCATCAAAATGCTGCTCGATATGTTCACTCTTCATGAACCACTCGATAATGCTGGGGCATATGAGGTTTATCCTAGGGCCTGCAATGCGTTAAGGCAACAGCTATTTGTGCGAGCATTAAGCAACGTTCAAAGTGCTAACAGCGCGAAGACTTTACTGTGTGAAGTTGAGGCAAAGCGACGCGAAATGGGGCGACCAACCGACGAGCCTCGACACCCCGATGTAGAACTGGGTCTGCCATGGAACGAGGTTCTTAAAAATCAATAGGCTCATACTCCATTGATTCAAATAGACAGGCTGCCAGAGGCAACAATGTAAAAATCCGCTTCTTCTCACCCCCACCTGACCCGCCGCTCATAACAAAGAAACCACAGCGTTGCAGAAAGTAGCAGCGGCCAAAGGCTTATCCAAGGATGTGCAGGAGGTGGTGTTCAAGACTTTAGGGTGAGCGTACTCATTAAAGGGTGTGGCATCGCATTACTATTTCGCACTTTGCTTCTCCATTTCTCCCATCGCCACCTCTTCTATAACCCTTAATTCCCCCACGTCGTAACTCATCCATTTGTTCTGGCAGGTTCTTGTCGCGCTGCTAGAGAATAAAAAGTACCGTACCGGATAAAAGTTACCGGAGTTGATTTCTTTTTAATAAATTGAGATTAAGAGGCGAAGGACCGTTTTGGGGCGAGCGCACGTAGTCGCGATTCGAAAAAGCTACCGTTCAAGATGAATTCCGCGCCAATGACTGCTGACGACTCCATTCCGGTCCTTTGATGGTACGGATGCCACCGTCCGCATTGGCCGACTTGGGGAAGCCAGACGTTCTGCGCGCGAACGTCTGCTGTACCACAGACACCAGCCGTTCAAGTTCCACACCGTGACAGTCCGTTGATGGCACGATGCCGCATTTCATGAGCATCAGCTTTTTGCCCTGAAGTTTCGACCATAATTCCGCGCGCTGCCAAAGCTTAGCGACTTTGCTGCAATGCTGCGGCGAGTCTCACCACCGGAAATACTGCACTCGCTCCCCGGCCTGCCACCCTCACCACCCGGACTGCCAGTCCCGCTCCACGCCCGGCCACCCTCACCACCCGGACTGCCAGTCCCGCTCCCCGGCCTGGCACCCTCACCACCCGGCCTGCCAGTCCCGCTCCACGCCCTGCCACCCTCACCACCCGGACTGCCAGTCCCGCTCCACGCCCTGCCACCCTCACCACCCGGCCTGCCAGTCCCGCTCCACGCCCTGCCAGCCTTAGCACCTGTTCAGCAACTCAAATACCTTAACTGCCACCTTCACTCCCTTGACAGCCACCCTCGATCCCCAGGCTGACACCGGCATTCCCGGTGCCGTGACTCCGACTCCGCATGGTGGGACTCCGACTCCGCATGCCGGGACTCCGACTCCGTATGCCGGGACTCCGACTCCGCATGCCGTGACTCCGACTCCGCATGCCGGGACTCCGACTCCGTATGCCGGGACTCCGACTCCGTATGATGGGACTCCGACTCCGCGTGATAAGGCTCCTGCTCGGGGTGTTGAGGCGCTGGCTGCGGGTGTTGGCACTCCGGCTCATCATGCGCAGTCGCTCAATCCCTGCCGATCTGACCTCAGTGCACGGAGCGCCCTGTAAAATTCCTTTACTTCCTGCCATTTTTCTTTCGTCATAGCAGCCAGTGCTGAAAAACACACAGGCGCTGACGACATACAAAAAGATGATTGCATCCGGAATCCGGCGGCTTTGATATTTCCTGCTGCACAGAACCCGCCACGACCTGCGCGCAATGCAAATCTGCCACATCCATTGACTGAAATGATGTCCGATATAATCGTCGATTAATAAAGGTCATACCATCTTCCCGTCACCCGCATGCTCGACGGAATTTTTGTCCTGATGCATTTACCGAGCAACCGTCGTCATCCCCTTTCGCATATTCATGTGCGTTACCAGGGCGAACAGGCATCCGTGTCCATTGAGCCGGGAGATGCGCCCTCTGCGCTGCATGAAGCCGCTAAAGCGCATCGCGCTACCGGCCGTATTTGGGCGTCGATAACTTAACCGCAGCCGGAAGAAAGTTGATATTGCGCCGGACACGCGATACGCCGATGCGGCGCCGCTTGCAGACATTAGCGAATCTGGCCTCACGTCATCGTAAACCGCGCCAATTTTGAAGGCATGGCCCTCGTGGTCAGCGCATAAGGTCGGTTACAATGCGCGCCTTGAACTGACTACTCACAAGAACCATGACCGACCGTTACGCCGTCCTCGGCAACCCCATCTCGCACAGCAAGTCGCCGCTGATCCACGCCATGTTCGCAAAACAGACCGGGCAGGACATATCGTACGAGGCCATAGCAGCGCCGCTGGACGGTTTTCAAACGACCATAGAACGGTTGCGCAGCGAAGGCTACAAGGGGTGTAATGTCACGGTGCCATTCAAATTCGAGGCATTTAGCTGTGCGACTGAACTGACCGGGCGTGCAAACGCGGCACAGGCGGTGAACACACTCAGTTTTGATGAAAAACAAATCACCGGCGACAACACCGACGGTGCGGGACTGGTGAGCGACATCGAAATAAATCTCGGCGTCACGCTGCAAAGTAAGCGGGTATTGCTGATGGGCGCAGGTGGCGCGGCTTACGGGGTGGTTTTACCGCTGCTCACAGCAGGTGCTGCACTTACCATCGCAAACCGCACCGCCGAAAAGGCGTCCGAACTGGCCGCGCAATTTTCAGATGTAACGGGCGGCAGCTATCAGGATTTGGCAGGACAGCAATTCGATGTCGTGATCAACGCGACTTCCGCCGGACTGTCGGACAGTGAAGTACCATTATCTCAAGATATCTTCGCCCCCGGCGCGCTGGCCTACGACATGATGTATGGCAGGGAAACACCGTTCATGGCATTCGCGCGCAAACAAGGCGCGACCGTCGCAGACGGTTTAGGGATGCTGGTGGAACAGGCGGCCGAAGCGTTCACCATCTGGCGCGGCGTGCGTCCCGACACAAAACCTGTCATCGCAGCGCTGCGGAAATAAACCATGAAGACGCTCTGGGGCTGGCTGTGGCGCGGTATCGCGGTCTTTTTCGTTCTGCTGCTGCTCTATCAGCTGTGGATTTTTGCGCATGTCTGCTGGTGGATCAAATTCAATCCGTCCACCAGCGCGTTTATGAAAGATCGTCTGTCCATCATGCAGGACAAGAATCCGGATGCCGAACTGCAATACCAGTGGGTGCCCTATTCCAAAATATCAAACAATCTGAAACGTGCGCTGATCGCCTCGGAGGATGCAAAATTCGTCGATCACGAAGGCTTCGACTGGGACGGCATCCAGAAGGCGTACGAAAAAAACATCAAGAAAGGCAGGATCGTCGCGGGCGGTTCCACCATCAGCCAGCAGCTGGCCAAAAACCTGTTCCTCACCGGCAGTCGTTCGCCTTTTCGCAAGATAGAGGAAGCCGCGATCACCGTGATGATGGAAAAGGTGATGGACAAGGAACGTATTTTCGAGATTTATCTCAACGTGATCGAGTGGGGTGACGGGGTATTTGGTGCGGAAGCGGCCGCGCGTCATTACTACCGCATCAGCGCCGCACAACTTAATCCGGAACAGGCCGCCAAACTCGCCGCGATGGTACCCAATCCGCGTTATTACGACAAACACCGCAATGCGCGCGGCCTGCAGCGCAAAACCGCCATCATCATGAGCCGCATGAATTCATCTGACATTCCGTAAAACATCAGCAACAGAGTGCGTCATCGAACCGCAAAAGCATATGCGGATATACAGCGAGCGGGAGTATTGGTCGATGACTTGTATACCCGGCTTGCAGGACAGCAGAAGCTGCCGGCTGATCAGTCTGATTAACGACTTCAACCGTGAATTCCTCAACATATTGAACGTTACGACGGCAGATATGGCTGGCACGACCTGCCTCGTCGGTTGCATACCTATACAACAAAATGAATCTGGACTTACAATCACACACGCGCACACATGGCAGCACCGAAACGAATTTTGATTTTTTACGAGCGCTTTTTCGGCCCGACAACAATGTGGCGATTGCCATGGTTTCAAACTACCAGCCCCGCTGGATGCGTCAATACGCTCAAGATCATTACCCGTTAATATTGACAGGAGGCAAGCTTTGAAAATCAACCAACCTGTGACGCAAAGAGAAATCGATTATCCACAATCGAAAGTCTTTGTTACCAAAACCGATATCAAGGGGATTATTACTTACGCCAATGATTCCTTCGTTGAAGTCAGCGGCTTTACTCGTGAAGAACTCTTAGGCCAAAACCACAATATAGTTCGCCACCCTGATATGCCAGCCTGGGCTTTTGCAGACCTGTGGCAAACCATTGAAAGCGGGCACCCCTGGGTCGGGGTGGTTAAAAATCGCGCAAAAAATGGCGACCACTACTGGGTGAATGCGACAGTATCACCGATTATCCATGAGAATACAGTGGTTGGTTATTTATCGTTAAGGAAAAAACCTTCCCGGACCAGTATCGATCATGCTCAATCGCTGTATCAGTCAGGAACAGCGCCTTCAAAGAAGTTTTCGATACCAAGCTGGTTTGGCGATTTATCCCTTCAAAAGAAAATTCAACTCTTGATGCAACCTGTTTTACTTGTGTTGCTGATCAGTGCCGAGGTGGTGATCTATAACAATTTCAAAGAAAATACGCTCGCGTCCGTGCAAAAAAATGCCGAGGTTATCGCCAGTTCGGTGATTGATGGCGCAAATATGCTCATGATAACGGGCAAGATTAGTGAGATCGAATCCCGCCAGTTGCTGATTAAGAAAATATCCAACTCCGGAAATATAGTTCGCCTAGGTTTAGTTCGCACGCAACAGGTCATCGATCAGTTCGGTCCCGGCCTGCCCGAAGAACAAATCAATAATGACATTGTAAATCAGACAATTGCCAGTAAAAAACCTTCTTACTCCGTCAATAGCCAGGGCGATAAAATACTGTTCCGCGCTGTGACCCCCTATCTTGCTTCTCACAATTTTAACGGTACAGATTGCTTATCCTGCCATGCGTCTGAAGTAGGCAGTGTGATTGGGGCCTCTGATGTCGAGATCGACATGACGTCCGAATTTCGGAAACTCAATGACATGATCTGGTGGCTAACGGCCGGGCAGATTTTTCTGCATATACTGGTTTACTTTATGATCGGTTGGGTTGTCAGAAGATTTATAGTCAAACCTGTCACTCAAATCAAAGAGCATTTAAATGATATTGTTAACGGTGACATGTCCAGATCAGTCGATATTTCACGTCGTGACGAGATGGGTGAAGTGATGTGCTCTTTGCAATGCAGCAAAGTTTTGCTGGGTTCCATGGTAGATCAGATATCCGCCGTATCAGGGCTTATCGATGAAAGGTCGACACAACTCACGGAAAGCATGAACAGTATCAAAGACAGTTCGTCGACGCAGTCATTGGCGACAAGCAGTATGGCAGCTTCAGTGCAGGACATGAGTACCACTATCGATCATGTTTCGGATAACGCAAATGATGTTCATAAAGTTTCTTTAAATTCACAGTCTTTAGCGATGCAGGGAAGCAATGTTGTAGAGCAGGTCGTAAAGGACATGAATGAAATCACGCTTACTGTATCTAAAACTGCACAGTCCATTAAAAATCTGGAGTTAAAATCTGAACAAATCTACATCATAGTAAATACTATCAATGAGATAGCCGATCAGACCAATTTGCTTGCTTTAAATGCGGCAATTGAGGCTGCCCGGGCAGGAGAGCAGGGTCGGGGCTTCGCAGTAGTGGCGGATGAAGTGCGTAATCTGGCAGAAAAAACCGCGAAAGCAACGAAGGAAATTGCCGAGATGATTGATGATATCCGGATGAGTTCCAGAAAGGCCGTTGAGGAAGTATCTACTACGGTCGAAAAAGTGAATTTGGGATCAGCATTAACTCAAAAAGCGGGAGAATCTATTATAGAGATCAATTCAGGAGCCTCTAAAGTACTCATTGGTATCAAAGATATTTCGACTGCGATTAACGCGCAGAGCCAGGCCAGCCAGGAAATATCCATTAATGTCGAGAAAATTTCGAAAATGTCAGACATGAACAATGTTGCTGTTCAGCATGTTGACGGAACAGTTAAGGAGTTGCAGGGGCTCGCCGATACGCTTGAAGACGCGATCGACTATTTTAAAATATAACCACTCACCTAAAACTCAGATAAGGTAAAGAGCCCGAGGATATTCCGTGTGTCTGACTTGTTCCCGGCATAGCCACACGGTGAACTGAGATTCCGGGACAAATATGCATTTGTCACCTTGCGTATGCAAAATCCCCTTCGGATTCTGCATACGCACAGATTTAGCCGATAATTTTTTCACCGGCGAACAACTGCGGCACGGTTTCGCGTTCGCGCACCAGATGCGCCGCAGCACCGTCGACCATCACTTCGGCCGCACGCGGCCTTGTGTTGTAGTTCGAACTCATGCTCATCCCGTAGGCGCCGGCCGACATCACGGCAAGCAGAGACTGCGGCGCGATAGCCAGCTCCCTGTCGTGACCGATAAAGTCCCCGGTCTCGCAGATCGGGCCGACTACCTCAAAACGCTGTGCGTCATGATCTTCACGCAGCACGGGCAAAATGCCGTGATAGGCATCGTACAAGGCAGGACGCATCAGATCGTTCATCGCCGCGTCCACAATTGCAAAATTCTTTTCCTCTCCGGGCTTGAGATATTCGACGCGGGTAAGCAACAGACCTGCATTGCCGACCAGCACGCGCCCCGGCTCCAGAATCAGCTTCTGAGTGCGGCCCGCCAATGCGCCCAGCAAGGCTGCGATGTAATCGGCAATCGCAGGCGGCGTCTCATCGTCATAGCAGATTCCCAAGCCACCGCCCAGATCGAGATGCTCCAGCACGATGCCCTCGCTGGCTAATGCATCCACCAGCACCAGCACCTTTTCGATCGCCGCGATAAACGGGCTGGTCTCGGTCAGTTGCGAGCCGATATGGCAGTCCATGCCGGTGATGCGCAGATTTTTTAATGTCGACGCCTTCCGGTATAAGGCAATCGCCTCGGTATACGCCACACCAAACTTGTTCTGTTTGAGTCCGGTGGAAATATAAGGGTGCGTTTTCGCATCCACATCCGGATTCACGCGCAAGCTGATGGCGGCAATCTTGCCCATGCCGGCTGCCACGTCGTTCAGCCGGTCCAGCTCAGAGGCCGACTCCACGTTGAAACACAATATGCCGGCATCCAAAGCCAGCCGCATTTCGGCTTCTGTTTTACCCACGCCGGAAAACACCACTTTGTCAGCATCTCCCCCCGCTGCCAGCACACGCTGCAATTCGCCGCCCGAGACGATATCGAAACCGGCACCCAGACGCGCGAACACGTTGAGAATAGCCAGATTCGGATTGGCCTTCACTGCATAGCAGATCAGGTGCTCATGCCCCTGCAAGGCATCTGAAAACTGACGATAGCCGCAGGTTAACGCCGCGCGCGAATACACATAACAGGGCGTACCATACTGCTGCGCAATATGTTCCAGCGGCACCTGTTCGGCAACAAGCTGATTATTTTGATAGTCGAAGTAAGGTTTCATGATTATTTGACAGGTAAAGTGGCAGGAACAGGCTGTTCAGATTTCTGTGGCTGAGCCACCGGCAGTTTCAGCGGACCTTTTCGTCCGCAACCTTGCAGCAACAGACCGACAACCAGCATAATGCCCAACCAGATTCTAAGCTGCATGTTCATTTTCCAAATATTTTGAATGCGAGATTATAAAGGTTTCCTATGGGAACCTATAAAATTTCAGGATACCGCCATAAAGTATCCTGAACATAACAGTGAACAACCAGCCATACCCAGAACCTTGCGAGCGTGTAAAAATGCGATTTGCCAGTAAAATTAACGACCGGAGATAGTCATGAACGAAAATGAATTCAACCTGCTGGCCGATACAGCACTTGAAAAAATTGAATCAGCCTGCGATGCGTGCGGCGTCGATTGCAACCGAAGCGGGAACCTGATCGAAATCGAGTTTGACAACGGTTCAAAAATCATCGTCAACCGGCACGACATCAACAAGGAGATATGGGTCGCAGCAAAATCCGGCGGATTTCACTATGCATATCAGAATGAGAAATGGGTAAGCCAGCGGGATGAGGGGGAATTGTTCTCCAGTTTAACGGAACTATTCGCCGCACAAGGCGAATCAGTCACCTGGTAACGCACGCCTGCCTGAAAAAAATCATCCCGGCCAGCAGCATGCGGCGACTTCAGGTTCCGGAATAGCGACCGTGGTATAGCTTATGTTATCGATATACGGCATTTGAACACCGGGCATACCCAGTGCATTTCCATAAAAAGTGATCGAGCTGATTCCGTTATAGTCCAATGCAAACGTGTGCGCGGGAATGTCGCCGTAAGCGAAATACAGGGATTCGCCAACCGTCCCAAGCAGCTTGTGTCCGGCATCATATGCTGACGCTGACCACGGCCCCAGAATATTACCTTTGGGAGAACCTGCACCAAAAAAGCCAACCCGGGTAAAGCTGAAGTCGCTGATCAGCGAGGAAAAATTAAGCGTAAATGTATTTCCGCCGGCCGTGGGACCGATCAGGGTAAACGCGTTGGGCGCACTCGGCACAGACAACCAGCCTTCCCCCTGATTAACATGAAGCACAGAACCCGAGGAGGAATTCGACACCGTAACACCATAACTTTTCAGGTAGCTGGCGACAGGCTCTCCCGTCACCGCGCCGGCCGATGTATTCAGCGAATCGAAATCAATGGTCACCAGAACAGCGCCGGCACTTTGAGAAAAGAACGCCAAGCCAAGAGGTATAAGTAACAGGGAAAAGTCCAGATACTTCATAATAAACCTCTAAGAGTAAATGCCATTTCAGGAACGACAAGGACACGAAACTTTATGGCTCGATGGCAGCCGGTTCAACTGGAACATTGCAAACTGACGGCAGATTAAACGGGTAATCTTTCATGAACAATATGCCAGAATATATAGGCATATTACACAAGATGCTCCCGCATCGCCTTCTTATTCATTTTTCCGACACTGGTGCGCGGCAAACTGGTGACAAAACTGATCTGCAACAGGCGCGCGTAACGCGATAATCTGCCCTCATCGACACGCAGACTTACCGGCGCACGCAACACATCTGCACTGACACTGTGATCTTTTTTTAATACCACCAGCGCGCGCGGGCGCTCTCCCCATTTGTCATCCGGCACGCCGATCACCGCCACCTCGCTCACCGCAGGATGTCCGGAAATCAGGCTTTCCAGCTCCAGCGAGGACAGCCATTCACCGCTGCATTTGATGACGTCTTTGAGCCGGTCGGTAATATTCAGCGTCCCCGTCCCATCAAGCGTGCCGATATCGCCGGTATGCAGATAGCCGCCCTCCCACAGCGCACCGGTTGCAGCCTCGTCGTGCAGGTAACTCATGGTCAGCCAGGGCGCACGCACCACAATTTCTCCGGTAGTCTGCCCGTCATGCGGCACTTCATTGCCCTGCGAGTCCACCACGCGCATATCCACCAGCGGTATCGCACGGCCGGCCTTGATGCGCTGAGCCAGCGCCGCATCGGCATCGACTTCCTCACCGGGAGCGAGCAACCCCAGCGACAGGATAGGACATGTTTCGGACAGGCCGTATCCGGCGTAGATATCCACACCCAGATTCATGAATGCCTGCGCCATACCTTTGGGCAGGGCCGAGCCGCCGATTACCACCTTCCAGCGGGATAAATCGATTTCCTCTATCAGCGGACTGGAAAGCAGCAGATGCAGTATCGTCGGCACGCAATGCGAAAATGTCACGCCTTCCGCCTGTATCAGGCGCAGCAGCGCGTCCGGCTGATAACGGCCCGGATAAACTTGTTTTACGCCCAGCATCGTGGCGACATAGGGAAACCCCCAGGCATGGACATGGAACATCGGCGTGATGGGCATATACACATCATTGCCGCCGAAACGCCCCTGGCTGGACGCGGCACCTAAAGCTGCAGCCGTAGCCAGCGTATGCAGCACCAGCTGACGGTGACTGAAATGCACCCCCTTGGGGAGTCCTGTCGTGCCCGTCGTGTAAAAAATCGTCGCGCGCGTATTCTCATCAAAATCGGGAAACTCATGATCCGGACAACCTTGTGCCAGCAGCGTTTCATAGTCCATATCGAACAAAGGGTCACCTGCCGGACTGGCGGAGTCGGACAGCAACACGAAGCGCCTGACGGTGTCCAGTTTGTCTTTAAAGGTTGCCAGAACCGGCAGAAAATCCTCATGCACCAGCAACACATCGGCACGGGCATGGTTGATTGTATAGCGCATCTGCTCGGGCGACAGACGCACATTCACCGTCATCAACACGGCACCCGTCATCGGAATGGCAAAAAAGCATTCCAGATAGCGATGGCTGTCCCAGTCCATCACCGCAACAGTCTGACCTGCAAATACGCCTGACGCGCTCCCGAGCCGACTGATGCGTGCACGCAAAGTCCGGTAGTTGTAACGCGACAGATCGCGATAGACGATTTCCTGGTCGGGCGCGTTCGCAAGCGGCGTATGCAGCAATTGTTTGATGAGCAACGGATAGTGATGGGCCGGCATATAATTTCTCTCATTTGAAAACAGCCACCACATTCTGGGCCGTGTGATTTTTGAATGCTATGATATGACAGCGTGATCATAAAATCACTATATCAACTTAGCCCCCGCACACAAAGGGCAATTACCTGATGTTTTAAGCTGCCCTTGAATACAGAAATGATGGAACGCAAAATAGGACTGATCCTGACCGGTGGAGGTGCAAGAGCTGCCTATCAGGTGGGTGTACTAAAGGCAATTTCCGAAATTTTGCCGCGCAAGTCGGCCAGCCCGTTCTTTGTCATTTGCGGCACCTCGGCCGGGTCCCTGAATGCGGTCACACTGGCGGTTAACGCACCGCACTTTCGCAGCGGGGGGCAGAAGCTGATCAAAATATGGCGAAATTCCCGCGTTGAAGATATATACCGCACCGATCCGGTTGGAGTAGTGAACAACAGCCTGAACTGGATTTATGGACTGTTGCTCGGTGGTCTGGGCATTCATAAAACGACTCAGGTATCGCTGCTGGATAACTCGCCACTGGCTGCATTTCTGGAAGCGGCCTTGCCACGTGACAAAATCCAGAAAAATATCGACGCCGGATTGCTGCATGCACTGAGCATTACGGCTTCAGGTTACGGATCGGGACAATCCGTAACGTTCTATCAGGGCGCATCAAGCATCGAACCCTGGAAGCGCGCACGCCGTCTGGGAATACCCGCGATGATCGATCCCAGACATTTACTGGCCTCAGCTGCCATTCCATTCATCTTTCCCGCCGTGCGCATCAATCGCGAATATTTCGGTGACGGCTCGATGCGTCAGATTGCCCCCATCAGCTCGGCGCTGCATCTGGGCGCAAACCGGGTGCTGGTCATCGGTGCGGGGCGCAACGGGCATGACACATCGGAACGCAGCCGGCTTGATGAATATCCCTCGCTGGCACAGATTGCAGGCCATGCACTGAACAGCATTTTTCTGGACAGCATGGAAGTCGATCTGGAACGCCTGCAGCGCATCAACCGAACATTAAGCCTCATGCCCGCTGAAAGTCGTTTACATTCCGATTTGCATCACGTGGATGTGCTGGTCATCGCGCCTACCCAGCCCATCGAAAAAATTGCCGAACGGTATGCGTCTCGCCTGCCCTGGACGATACGCTACCTGCTGCGACTGATCGGCGCGATGCGGCATAGCGGCGCGAATCTGGTGAGCTATCTTTTGTTCGAGAAGCATTTTTGCTGTGCGCTGATTGATCTGGGTTACCAGGATGCCATGGCGCGGCGGGCGGAAATAGTCACGTTTTTTGAGCCGGTAAATTCATAGACAAAGCCCACGAACCCCACATTAAAAATAGCAGAATCGCGCTTCATGTCAATCTCAAACACGAGTGACCGAAAATACGGCCGGATCGTTGCCATGATCCAGCAAAATTCTGCGCACCCGCTCCTGCCAAAGCTGCCGGAATTCAGCTACCTGCGCCTGACTTGCCGTATCGGACAGACAGAGTGCCATCAACTCAGTCAGACGCGGCGGTGCCGGAACACGTTGCAGATTGAATGTAATTTCAACAGACTGACTGGTATCAAGCCGGGTGTAGCGAATCTCTCCTTGCATCGCCACTGCAAAAAACACTCGCTCGCGCCTGTCAAATCGACCACCGAGCCCCTTGAAACCGGTGTCGGACATTGCAACCGTCAGCATGCTGACGACATTCGCAATCACCCCCGTGACACCGCTCTCGCTGTTCTTTCTGAACGCCACTCGTATATCGCCACGCACAGGCGTCGCATCGGGATAGAGCGCGGACAAGGCTTTATACGTTGCCCAATAGGCTGAGGCGACCGTCGGGCAGGAGTGCCCTGCCAGTCGTACCGCATCAAAATAACTGTACTGCAGAACACCCTGTTCCGTTGCACCAAGGAATTCAGCCAACGGCTCATACAAACTGATTCTGGGTACTGCATCAAAGAAAACCGGATAGTTCATATGACCCCCTGTAAGTTTTACAGCAATCGATGCGCGTCAACGTTGATTTCAATAATTATTTACGCGTGAAGTTGATGGCTATATTGCCCGGCTCACGCGCAACATAGTTGATTGCAATACCCTCGCCGTAATGCTGCGTCAATTGGGCCAGTAACGGTAACGGGTCGTGATCATTGATGAAACTCATGGTCTCGCCCGGATTGAGCGCATCCAGCGCACCGAAGATCGCCGCATGGCGGAAGCGCTTGGCCACCCCGCGCGCATCGAACGGATAGCACAGGTCAAAGGAGATAGTATTGGAGCAGTTATGTGTCATTTTCGATTTCTTCGTTAAAATATTAAGATGTTTTACTGCGTGACAGGACGGCCTGTCTGACCGTCTGATATAAAAAAGGCATATAACCAGATCAGACTGCCGGCTATAGCTAAAGCGAGCAGCCCCCTTCCCGTGCGTAACTGATCGTTGCTCAGGTAGGCATTACAAATTCTCACCGGGGATTCAATGTACAGCCAGCCCACGACCATCATCATGGGCAACACATTCCCAAGAAAGACGCCACGGACGATCATCCCGGCCGCATGCCACGACATTTTAAGTGCGGCGCCCGCCATGACCAGCGAGAGAAACTTTAACAATTCCAGCGTATTGTCGGTCAGTACACTATCCAGCGCGCGCGGAAGCATCCAGAAAAACAGCACCAGAGAGGTCAGCAGCAATCCCGTGATGCCGGCGTAATTCCACTTATGCAAGCGGGCCTTTACTTGTTCCGGACATCCTTGGGCCAATGACCATCCGGCAAACAGGATGAGCGGAATCTGCAGCAACATGTGCAGCACCATGTCGCTCTCCATCATCCTGCGTGTCAGGGGAGTAGCCAACACGATGATGATGCTCACGCCAATACCGATCCCTGTTTTTCGGCATGGTTGCATGGCTTTAATCAATTTGATTTCACCCGTTCATTAAGAAAACTGAGTTGATCGCCAGAATCATCGTCCATGACACGAAGCAGTTTTCCCGATGGTGCCACCCGGATCAGGGCGGAATTATGCTGAAATCCGCCCATTTGGTCGGGAATCACGGTAATGCCGAACGTGCGTAGCAACATATCAAGATCACCGGCATTAGCCACCGTCGCAAGCGTCCATACTTCAGCATCGGCCTGCATGTGATAGGCGTATTGCCTGAGCACGGCATCGCTGTCATGCTCAGGATCGAAGCTGATGGACAGCAGATGAACACGGTTCTGCAAGCCGCGCTCGATAATGTTGCGCTGCAGCTGTTGAAAGCGGGTTCCCAGCACACGACAGAGCGACTGGCAGTTGGTGTAAATAAAGTCGACGATTAAAAACCTGTCTTCCTTCTGTACCCGGTTGCCGAAACGAAACACCTGGCCGGACTGATCAATCAGGCGCACGTTCGGAACGGTGGGTTGCCTGCTGGCAATATCAAGCCTGCGAGCCTGTTCAGAGGTGAGCACATTGAAGCCCACTGTGACGGCACTGATTACCCATACCCCCAGCAGCAGGATAATCACCGAGGCAGTTATCGTTCTCACTGAACCATCCCTGAAGTCAACTTTGTCTCGCAGACTTGATGACGCCGCCCAATGCCCTGGCGATGATGAAAGCCGCACTGATCACGACGCCTGCCGCAAACAGGGATGCGACCTGGCTATACCAGACCCACTCCGGCAAATGAACCGCCATACGGCGCGGCACACTGGCCTGGCCGGACATCAGGAACATCAGTGCGAAGGCGAACGCACTACCTGCGAAAGTCCACAACATGGTTTTCTCAAACCCGCTGAAACCGGCAGCAGGCTGCTCATTTTTCGCGATCCAGCTGATGAAAGCCAGGATCATCGCAACGCAACCCAGCAACAGGTACAGGTGGAAATGACCCGGCACCCACAGGGTGTTATGCATCACATGATTGAAGACTATCGTGCCGTCTATCACAGCGGGGATCACGCCAGCGCTCCAGCCGAAAATAGACAGTACCAGCAACGAAGAAGTCATATCCCATTTGATATTGCTTCGGTAAACAGCACCGAGGGTACCCGTCAAGGTGATAGCCAGAACAGGAAGACTGCTCGCATAAGAAATAATCTGCCCCATGATGTGCATCCACACGGGCTGCGCAAAATCCATCAGCATGTGGTGAGGATAGACGGTCAGCACCATGATGATGGTTGCAGACCATGCAAGCACGAATGGCTTGTACAGCTTCCACGGACGGCCGGTATAGATGGGCAGTATTTCATACAGCCCGATGACCGCCATATAAATAGCCGAATTGATGAACGTATGACCAAAAATGAAAATCAGGTTTTTGGCCAGCAGCGCAGAAATCGCAATTTCAGGCACATACAGGTTGATCAGCATCATGCCCAGGATGACAGCGCCGATCAGGATGGCAACAATATTGATGATCGTTACAACCGTACTGGCGATGACAGTCACAGGAGGTGCGTCCTGTCCATTTTTCAGGTAATGCCAGCCCAGTGATTTAGTGAAGCTGCCGTATTTTTGAATAATGCCACGCGCAGTTTCCAGATAGAAAAGCAGCATGCCGACACCCACAAGAAGCACGCCGCCCATATAAGATGCAGCAGCAGCCTGACTCCACATGCCCATGGAATGGCTGGGCAGAGGATAAAGAAATGTCCAGGCGGCGGCAAATCCACCCAGAAATATCCCGCCGAGTACGAATACCACCCCTGCAAGGAAGAACCCCAGGTTGGCCCATGCCAGCCCTGCTCTGAGATTGACATACTTGCTCAGAAAATGCCACATGACCGCCGATCCACCCAAACCCGCAATGGCAACCATGCCGATTCCGTGAGCCGTCATCAGTTGATAAAATATGACTGGATCAATCGAAAGTACCTGAGCCTGCGTCAGACGCATGGTCAGTCCAAACAGCATCATCAGCAAAATAACCACACCGGTGATTACCGCATATACCTTTACGACTCCGCTCACCTGAGAAAGAGTGTTCTTGCTTTGATTTTTCATTTTATTCTCCGTACTGCTACTTATTGGGCGACGACATGAAGTTCGGTCATCATTGCGTGATGTCCCACTCCGCAATATTCAAGGCACAGGATCTGGTAGGTTCCCGGCTGCTCGAACGTGTAGCGCAAGACATTGGTCACACCCGGCATGGCCTGGGTCTGAGTCAGAATTTTCATGTCCGGGCCATAAATGGCGAAGCCATGATTTACATCGGCTGAGGTCACCTGAAATTCAATGGGCTTGCCTGCAGGCAATTGTGTCTGAGATATTTCCCAGTACCACTGATACCCCCTGGCCTGCACTTCAACAACACCTGTATTGGCAATCGCATTGCTGACATAAGGCATCTTGGTCAAGGTGTAGCCTATGACAGGCACAAATGCCAGCGACAGTCCTGCTAACAACCGGGTTCTCCAGCGAGCTGTCGAAGCTGAAATGGCGGCGCTGTTTCCCTGACTGTTGCTGTTTCTTACTACATATAAAAATGCAATCGCCAGTAACGCGATCAGCACAATTGAAACTACCCAGGCTACTTGTTGGTACATGCTTCATCCTTGTTAAATGATTCCGGGATTCGGAATATATAACAACCACCGAAAAGATTCAAGTCTTAGGAATCATTTATTTTATATTCGTCCAACCTAAATTTGTGGCTTTATAATGGACGATAATTAACATTGGGGTGAGCCATGCAACTGACCGTTTCATCAGATAGTGCTTTGCGTACACTGATTTGCCTGGGTAAAAAAAATGCGCCTGTCACCATCGCTGAAGTAGCCGAACAATGCCAAATATCCAAAAGCACCCTGATGAAAGTGGTCATGACGCTGGTCGGCGCAAATTTAATTGTGAGTGAGCGCGGCAGGAACGGCGGAATTTCCTTGGCTCAGGATGCCAAAGATATTTCTGTAGGATCGGTGGTTCGCTTGATGGAAAACAGTCTGGCACTGGTGGAATGTATGAAAGACAGCCCGTCTTCCTGTCCGCTATTACCTAAGTGTCGCCTGAAACATGTTTTATATACTGCCCAGGAGAATTTTTTTAGTACGCTGGACAACACATCATTGGCTGATTTGCTGAAAAATTAGCGACTGATCGGCGCGATGCGGCATAGCGGCGCGAATCTGGTGAGCTATCTTTTGTTCGAGAAGCATTTTTGCTGTGCGCTGATTGATCTGGGTTACCAGGATGCCATGGCGCGGCGGGCGGAAATCGAGAATTTTTTTAAGTCAAAACAAGACGCAGCTATAAACTGCAGGCTTTGAGTTCGCAGCGCAACGTCGCATAATCCGGGCAGACCCCCGCAACAAGCGCCCAGAATGCGGCCGAATGATTCATCTGGCGCAAATGCGCCAGTTCATGCACCACCACATAGTCAAGCAGGTACTGCGGCAACTTGATGAGCTGCAGATTCAGCCGGATCGTGCCGCCTGACGTGCAGCTCCCCCATCGGGTTTTTGCAGTGGACAACTTGATTGCCAGCGGCGACACATTCAGTAACGGTGCGTAATATGCCATACGTTCGGCAAACAACGATACCGCATGCTGGCGATACCATTTATCCACCAGCTTTTCGATACGCGCGGCATCTCCATACACCCAAAGTTCATCACCGAGATGAGATACCGGGGCGGCACGATCCCCCACGCGCAGCGTCAATATTTCGCCTCGATAGGGAATGATTTCTCCGTCAGACCATTGCATAGCGACGGGTTTGCGCGCCTGCCAGCCGTCGAGTTTTTCGACAACCCAGTGCGCCCGATCCTGCAACACATCGGCAAGCCAGCGCTCCGATGCGCGTTGCGGCACACTCACTGTCAGCCCTCTGTGGTCCACGCGCAGCCCGATACTGCGGCGTTTGCTGCTGCGCTTCAAAGTATAAGCAATCTGTTTACCGGCAAGCAGGGCGATGCGCTGCTCGGCTACCGTCGTTTTTACGGCAGCAGGTGGTAAAACAAGATTACGCAGTCGTTTGAGCATTTTGAAATCTGAAAAACTTCACACGTGGTCAAATTGATTAGTGCGCCAGTTGCTGTATTTCGTTCTCAATCCACGCTTCGGTGCGCGCGTTGATTTCGTCGGCCTTGAGCCCTTTGGTCTGAATCGGCTCGCCGATGCTCATCGTGATCAGGCCGGGGCGTTTCACAAAGGCATTGCGCCCCCACAATCTTCCGGCATTGTGGGCGACCGGCACGACCGGCACACCGGCAGATGCGGCCAGCAATGCACCACCCACTTTATATTTTCCGCGCTCACCGTAGGGCACACGTGTGCCCTCAGGAAAAATCACCACGAAAAATCCTTGTGCCAGCCGCTGTTTTCCCTGTTTTAGCAATTGCTTGACCGCGCCTTTGCCGTCGCTGCGGTTAATCGCGATGGGACTCGTCATCGCCAGCCCCCAGCCGAAAAACGGAATCCACAGCAATTCGCGCTTGAGCACCCATGCCTGAGGCGGGAATATGGCCTGCAAGGCGAGCGTCTCCCAGGCCGACTGATGTTTGCACAGCACGATACAAGGCGAGGATGGAATATTTTCGATGCCGGTCACCTCGTGGCGAATACCGCATACCACTTTGAGCACCCAGAGCATCGTGTGCGCGTAACTTGAGATCAGACGGTAGCGCGTCAAAGGTGAAAAAGGAAAAGTCAGAATCGCCAGCGTCGAAAAAACGGGGGTCAGTATCAGCTGCAGCAACAAAAAAACCATAGACCGGATGAGCAGCATGATCAGTCCTGAGTCCTCAGCAACGCGGCCGCCACCGCAGCCAGATCCTGAAAAATCTCAGTCCCTTCAGGAAGATTACCCGCAGCCTGTGTCTTGCTGCCTTTCCCGGTCAATACCAGATAGGGCTGAGCCCCCTGGGCCGCAGCCGGTTGCAAATCACGCAGCGAATCACCGACAACCGGCACCCCGGCTAGACTGACATTATAGCGAGCCGAGATTTCTTTGAGCATGCCGGGATTGGGCTTGCGACAATCGCAGTGCATCTCCGCCGTATGCGGGCAGAAAAACACCGCGTCGATACGCGCGCCGGCTAACGCGCAGGCCTTGTGCATTTTGTCGTGAATCGCATTCAGGGTGGGCATATCGAACAGACCGCGTCCGACACCGGACTGATTGGTTGCCACCACGACGCGATAATCGGCCTGATTCAGACGCGCAATCGCCTCAAGACTGCCGGGAATGGGCTGCCATTCGGCCGGGCTTTTGATGAACTGGCTGGAATCGAAATTGATCACGCCATCGCGATCGAGAATGATGAGTTTCATGAAGCTAACCTCGACAGATCCGCCACGCGGTTCATCGCCTGATGTAATTGCAGCAACAGTGCCAGCCGGTTCGCCCGCAGTGCAGGGTCTTCCGCATTGACCATCACGCTGTCGAAAAACGCATCAACCGGTTCACGGAGTGCGGCCAGTTCCTGCAACGAGGCGGTGTAATCACCCGATGCAAAAGCCGCATCGGCACGCGGCGCAATCCGGCTCAACGCCTGATGCAAAGCCTGTTCAGCGGTTTCTGTCAGCAATGAAACATCGACTGTCCCGCTTACACCGCCTTCAACTTTTTTCAGGATATTGCCGACACGCTTATTGGCCGCAGCCAAGGATTGAGATTCGGGCAACGCGGCAAATGCTCGCACCGCGATCAGACGCTGATTTATTTCGCTCAAACGCTGCGGACGCTGCGACAGAACCGCGTCCACTTCGTTGGCTGTATAACCCTGCTCGCGCAGCAATCCGCCCAGTCGTTCGAAAATAAACGTTTCAACCTCACCTTGCGCACGGGCCAGCAGACCGGCCGAAAAACCGGCAAATGCGCTGCTGATTAAATCAGCAAGGCTCAACGCAAGCTGCTTATCAATCAGCATGCGTATGATGCCCAGCGCATGACGACGCAGCGCGAACGGGTCGCGGTCGCCGGTCGGAATCTGACCGATGCCGAACATGCCGACCAGCGTCTCCAGCTTGTCCGCCAGCGCCACACAGATGCCGACTGGATTGCGCGGCAGTTCATCACCGGCAAAGCGCGGCTTGTAGTGATCTTCAATCGCATAGGCCACATCGTCAGCAAGACCGTCATGCTGCGCGTAGTAGCGTCCCATGATGCCCTGCAGCTCGGGGAATTCGCCGACCATGTCGGTCAGCAGATCGGCCTTGGCCAGCAGCGCGGCCTGATCGGCCTGCAATGCCAGCGCCTCGCCGCCCAGTTGCATGCCGATCGCGCGGGCGATCGCCTGAACCCGCTCGACGCGTTCGCCCTGCGTGCCCAGTTTGTTGTGGTACACCACACGGGACAGCCCCAGCACACGCGCATCCAGCGGCTTTTTGCGATCCTGATCATAGAAAAATTTCGCATCAGCCAGACGCGGGCGCACCACACGCTCGTTGCCGCTGATAACCAGAGAGGCATCCTTTGGTGTAATGTTGGAGACGATCAAAAATTTATTAGTCAGTTTGCCTGCAGCATCGAGCAACGGAAAATATTTCTGGTTCGCCTTCATGGTCAGAATCAGGCATTCGGGCGGCACGGCGAGGAATTCGATTTCAAATTTGCCCGTCAGCACATTCGGACGTTCGACCAGCGCTGTCACTTCATCGAGCAGCGCATCGTCATGGACGGGCTTGAGTCCTTCCTTGTCAGCCGCCTCATTGAGCTGGCGTACGATCTCGGCACGACGTTTGGTAAAGCTTGCGATCACCGCACCCTCAGATTCCAGCTGAGCGGCGTAACTGTCGGCGCTGTTCAGAACGATGGTATCAACAGCGGCCTCAAAGCGGTGGCCGTAAGTCTTGTTGCCAGCCGCCAGTCCCAGCACGGAAACCGGCACGATATGTTCGCCGTGCAGGGCGACCAGACTGTGCGCCGGGCGCACAAAATTGACCGTCGCCCAACCATCTCCGGTCGGATCAGGATAAGTCATCACCTTGGCAATCGGCAGTTTGGCGAGTGTGTCTTCAATTGCCTGCTGTAAACCATCGACCAGCATCACTCCCTGCACGATGCTGTCGAAGAACAGCACTTCGTTCTTGCCATCCTGCAAACACTTCAAATGAGGCACCACGGAGGCATCCGCGCCAAGTCCGGCCAGACGCTTCAACAACGCGGGCGTGGCATTACCCTGTGCATCCAGCCCGACTTTCACCGGCATCAGCTTCTGCGACACAGATTTCTCGGCAGCCTGCGCCCTGACATTCGTCACATGCACTGCAAGGCGCCTTGGTGATGCAAAGGCAGTCAAGTTGCTATTGTCACCAGCAAGACCGAACTCTCTCAGGCTATCAGATAGTACAACAGCAAAACTCTCGCCCAGCTTCTTCAGCGATTTGGGCGGCAATTCCTCGACAATCAATTCGACCAGTAAATTTTTCGTACTCATGCTGCCGCTCCTTCTGATTTGCTCAGCACAGGGATATTGATTTGTGCCAGCACTTGATCAGCCCAGTCTTTAGGCGCCATCGGGAAGCCAAGGCGCGCACGACTGTCGAGATAAGCGGCGGCAACGCTGCGCGCCAGATTGCGTATCCGCCCGATATAAGCGGCACGCTCGGTCACCGAAATCGCACCTCTTGCGTCCAGCAGATTAAAGCTGTGTGCCGCTTTCAGAACCTGTTCATAGGCGGGTAACGCCAGCTGATTGTCCATCAGGTGTTTTGCCTGTTTTTCATGGCTGCCAAATGCACCCAGTAAAAATTCCACATCGCTGTGCTCGAAATTGTAGGTCGATTGCTCGACTTCGTTCTGGTGGTATACGTCGCCGTAAGTCACACCCTCGGTCCAGACCAGGTCGTAGACGCTTTCCACGCCCTGCAGATACATCGCCAGTCGTTCCAGACCATAGGTGATTTCGCCGGTAATCGGTTTGCAGTCGATGCCGCCGACCTGCTGAAAATAAGTGAACTGAGTCACTTCCATGCCGTTGAGCCATACTTCCCAGCCCAAGCCCCACGCACCCAGCGTCGGATTCTCCCAGTCGTCCTCGACAAAGCGGATGTCGTTCTGTTTAAGATCGAACCCCAGCGCTTCGAGCGATCCCAGATACAACTCCAGAATATTGGCAGGAGCCGGTTTTAACACAATCTGAAACTGGTAATAATGCTGTAAGCGGTTCGGATTTTCGCCGTAACGACCATCCTTGGGGCGGCGAGAAGGCTGAACATACGCGGCGCGCCAGGGCTCAGGCCCTAATGCGCGCAGGAAAGTGGCCGTGTGCGAGGTGCCCGCGCCGACTTCCATATCGTAAGGTTGCAGCAGTGCGCACCCCTGTTTATCCCAATAATTTTGTAGCGTCAGAATGATTTGCTGAAAGGTAAGCATGAAAAAAACCGGCAGGATGGACGAAAGTGCGCATTTTACGGGTTTTTGAAGCATTGCGACACTTTGTAAAATCACAAAAAATCAGAATACCGGACGGATACCCGGCCGCAAGACTGAATCAGCCTCCTGTTACATCGGCTGCGGCAGGCTCAATCTGGCAACGAGCCCCCCTCCTTCGCGTTCACTCAACTCAAACACGCCATGATGCAAGCGCGCTGCGCGCTCAACGATCGCCAGCCCCAGCCCCGCCCCCGTTACATCGCTGCGCGCCGCATCCAGACGAATGAACGGTCTTTTAACCATATCCAGTCGCTCCGCCGGAATACCCGCCCCGCTATCCATCACGGCGAGCAGAATTTTCCCGGCACTGCAGTCAAGTTGAACAGTAATATCTCCGCCGCCGTATTTAATTGCATTATCCAGTAAGTTTGCCAGCGCACGCCGCAACAGCAACGGGCGCACGGGTATGACAGGTACAGACTGCAATTCCAAATGAATGCTGTTAGCTGCGGCAGAAAATTGCTGCGCAACTTCACCGACCAGTTTACCCAGATCGGCAGGTACAGCGTGTTCACTTTCGTCGAGCCGCGCGTAGTCGAGAAATTGTTTGATGACCGCATCCATTTGCTCCACATCGGCAATCAAACCATGACGCAAAAAGTCGTCCGACGTCATTTCAGCCGCCAGCCGCACCCGCGCCAGCGGGGTGCGCAAATCATGCGATATGCCCGCCAGCACCAGTGCTCGTTCACGCTCATTGGATGCCAGATCTGCTGACATCTGGTTAAATGCGCTGGAGACTGCAATCACCTCGTATGCGCCCTGTTCCGGCAGTGGCGGCGGTATTTCCCCCTGCCCCACCAGCCTTGCCGCATGCGCCAGACGCCTCAGCGGATGCGCTACCTGACGCGCAATAAAATAAGCGCCCAGCAGCGCGAGCAGGAATACGACACTCCCCCACACCAGCAGCACTTCAGATACATGATGCTCGATGCGCTCGTGCGGCATGGCGACCCAATACTCGTCCAGTCCGATGTAAAAACTCACCCACAAAGCGTCCATCCCGTTGCGCCTTGATGCGAAACGCGTCTCATCACCTAATTTTTGACGCACCAGACTGACCATCATGCGCAATTCAGGCGGATCATCTGGCAAAGGTTCCAGCAAGTCACCTATTTCAGATACATGCACACGCATGCCTTCTGAATCAGCCAGCTCTGCGAGCAATGCACCCCGCCACTGGGGTGCCGCCGACATGATGGCCGCACGGGTCAGATTGACAACCGATGCGACAAGTTGAGCCATCTGGCGCGCCTGAGGCGCTTGCTGTGCATCACGAAAGATGGCCACAGAGGCGGCAAGAGAGGCTACGATCAGCACAACAATCAGTAAAAAAGACCGCGCCAGCAGCCTTTGAGGAACTAAAAATGTCACGGTTTCGTGCCGTCGGGCACAAACACGTAACCGTGCCCCCAGACTGTCTGAATAAAACGCGGGGCAGTCGAGTCGAGCTCAATCAGCTTACGCAAGCGGGAGATTTGCACATCGATCGCCCGGTCAAAAGGATCGTGATTCCGCCCGCGCGCCAGCTCCATCAGCTTATCGCGAGACAAAGGAATACGAGGATGTGTGACTAGCACTTTGAGCAACGCGAATTCGCCTGTCGTGAGCGTGACCGGTATGCCGGCACGGCTCAATGCGCGCGTCGCCAGATTTAATTCAAAATTACTGAAGGTGACGGATTTCTCTTCACCCTCCGGCGCGCCGATCGGCGACAAGCCCTTGCGCCTGAGCACAGCCTGTATACGGGCTACCAGTTCACGCGGGTTAAACGGTTTAGGCAGATAATCATCCGCCCCCATTTCCAGTCCGATGATGCGGTCGATCTCATCTCCGCGTGCAGTCAGCAAAATGACCGGAACATTCTCACCCGCCGCACGCAGGCGTCGCAGAATAGCCAGCCCGTCTTCACCCGGCAGCATCAAATCGAGCACCAGCAGATTGTAGCGATTATGCAACAAGGCGCGGTCAAGCGCGCTGCCATCGCCGACGGCCTTGACGTTAAAACCCTGCTCGCCCAGATAACGCAGCAGCAATTCGCGTAACCTGGCGTCATCATCGATGATCAAAATGCGTTGTGAACTATTCATAGCCTTATGATACACAGTGCAGATTGAAAGGTAAAAGCGGCAAGTGAAACAAATTGTTACAAAATAGGAAGTGCGTGGAACACTTCACTTACAATTAGCGAATATGATGCAACCTTCACCCCAAACCAACTACGATCCTTTATCAGGAGTCAATTTTGAACAAAATAATCAGCCTATTGCTAGCAGCCGGGATCATTGCATCCGTCGGCATGAACATTGCCGAAGCCGCCGGTACGCCACCGGACATCCAGGAACACATGGAGCGCATGAAAACCATGACGCAGGAAGATCGTGCAAAAGAACGTGAAGAAATGCATCAGGAAATGCAAAAACTGACGCCGGAACAGCGCAGCGAAAAACGCCGCGAAATGCGTGAATACATGGAAAAAATGACGCCGGAAGAACGCGCCAGCCGTCACAAGGAAATGCGCCATGAATGGGACAGCATGACGCCTGAACAGCGCACTGAACAGCGTACAAAAATGCGTGAACACTGGGAAAAAATGACACCGGAAGAACGCGCCGAACACCATAAGGAAATGCGCGAAAATTTTGATAAATTGCCGCCTGCAGAGCGCGATGCGCGCAGACGCGAAATGCGCGAGCGGTTCGAAAAAATGTCACCTGCAGAACGCAAACAATTCAGGAAAGACATGCATGGCAACATGCCGCCAGCGGATTGCCCTCCTGCAGCAAAATAGCGATACTCAGTCTGCCCGCGAGCGGGCAGATTCCGCTATTTTTTTGCACTCTCATCCGGTTTTGACTCGCTTTTTTTCTGCCACTGCGAATAGCATTCCAGCCCGCAAAAGTGCGCGACATAATCAACGGCCTCCGGGGTTGTCGCCTCAGATAGCGGCACTTCTTTCAGGCATATATCGCATGCAACCAATTCGACTTCAGGCAATTGCTTATCCATGATCTGACTCCCCGTTGATTTTATTTTGCACTACATGTGCAGCTTAGCGGGGAATCACACGCAGCGCAAGGCAAGGTCAACCTGCACTGATGCACAGGCCAGATTACCCGGCCACACGCATCAGACCAGTTCACCCCACAGATCATGGGTATCTGAATCAGTAATCACGACCTCGACCATGTCGCCTGGGTTCAGATGCTGCCCGTCCGTGATATAGACCTGCCCGTCGATTTCAGGCGCATCAGCATAACTGCGGGCGATTGCGCCCTCCTCATCCACTTCATCGACCAGCACCATCAACTTCTTGCCGATTTTGAGCTTGAGTTTTTCCTCGCTGATTTCTTCCTGCAACCACATCAGACGGGCCAGCCGTTCTTCCTGCACTTCAAGCGGGACATGATCAGGCAATTCGTTGGCAACGGCACCTTCAACCGGCGAGTAGATAAACGCACCAACGCGATCGAGTTGCGCTTCCTCGATGAAATCGAGCAACTCTTCGAATTCCTCTTCTGTCTCACCGGGGAAACCGACGATAAAGGTGCTGCGCAACACCAGTTCCGGACAGATTTCGCGCCATTGTTTGATGCGCGCCAGCACGCCGTCGCTGTTGCCGGGGCGTTTCATCAGTTTCAAAATGCGCGGACTGGCATGCTGAAACGGAATATCCAGGTAAGGCAATATCTTACCCTGCGCCATCAATGGAATCACTTCGTCCACATGCGGATAAGGGTAAACGTAATGCAGCCTCACCCATATGCCCAGACTGCCCAGCGCTGCGGCCAGTTCTGTCATACGGGTCTTGAGTGGCCGGCCGCCCCAAAATCCGGTGCGGTATTTCACATCAACCCCATACGCGCTGGTATCCTGAGAAATCACCAGCAGTTCACGCACACCGGCATCGGCCAGACTCTGCGCCTCCGCCATCACATCGCCCACCGGACGACTGACCAGATCACCGCGCAAACTCGGGATGATGCAGAAAGTGCAACGGTGATTGCAACCCTCGGAAATCTTCAGATAGGCGTAATGTCTGGGCGTCAGGCGGATGCCTTGCGGCGGCACCAGATCCGTGTACGGGTCGTGCGGTTTAGGCAAATGTTGATGTACCGCCTCCATCACTTCATCGGTTGCATGCGGGCCTGTGACGGCGAGCACCTTGGGGTGCGCCAGCTTCACCACATCGCCCTTCGCACCCAGGCAGCCGGTGACGATGACTTTGCCGTTCTCAGTCAGCGCTTCACCGATCGCATCGAGCGACTCTTCCACCGCGCTGTCGATAAAACCGCAGGTGTTGACCACCACCAGATCCGCGTCCTTATAGGTGTCTGAAATCAGATATCCTTCGGCACGCAGGCGTGTCAGGATGTGTTCGGAATCAACGGTAGCTTTAGGACAACCGAGACTGACGAAACCTACTTTTGAAATTGGATTGCTCATTTCAGACTTTCGAAGTTACGCGCCACCCGCCAGGTTGACAAAAAATATTGAAGATACGCCCGCCACGATCAGCAAAACCTGTTCGACCGTATCGCGCAGCCGGGTGCGCTGATGAAGACCCGGAATCAGATCGGCCACCGCGACATAGATCATGCTGGCCGCTGCCAGCGCCAGCAAAGTCGGCACGAAACCCTGCATAGATTGCAAGGCAAAATAGGCCAGCACGCCCCCGACCATCGTCGCCAGACTGGAGATCAGATTCATCGTCAGCGCACGAGCCTTGCTGTAACCGGAATGCAGCAGGATCATGAAGTCTCCGACCTCCTGCGGGATTTCATGTGCGATGATCGCCAGTGCCGTGACGACACCCAGATGGATATCGGTCATAAAGGCCGCTGCGATGATGACACCATCGACGAAATTGTGGAACGTATCACCGACCATGATCATCATCCCGCTGCGACTGTGCGCATGCGCACCGGCAGGCTCATGCGGCTCATGCACTTCGCAATGATCATGATGACAGTGCCGCCACAACAACAGTTTTTCGAGTGTAAAAAAGAGCAAAATGCCCGCCAGCACCGTACCGCTCAGCGCAGAAGGACTGGTCGTCAGTTTGATCGCTTCGGGCAGGATATCGAGGAAAACCGCGCCCAGCAATGCGCCGATCGCATAGCTGACCAGCGCATTCACCCAATGCGCGCGGGCATTCAGCGCAAACAACGCCGCGCACAGCACGCTCAGCGCACCGCCTACAATACTGGCTGTTACGATCCACAGCAAAACGGTCATAGGGTTCATTCAAAAAATCAAGGTCGCGGATTATAACGGATTGCGGGACAATCTAACGGACTTAACGCATGCGCGCCGCTGCGTGATAGGATTCACTCCCCCTATTGCACGATTTTAAAAATCATGACACTGCTTTTCTCACCGCTTGAAGCCCGCGTTCTGGGCGTACTGATCGAAAAAGAAAAAACCGTCCCGGACACCTATCCGCTGTCCGTAAACACGCTGACGCTGGGCTGCAATCAAAAGACGGCACGGGATCCGGTGATGTCGGTATCAGAAAGCGAAGTGCTGGCGGCTATCGACAAACTCAAAGAACACGCGCTGATCATCGAATCGAGCGGCGGACGCGTCATGCGTTATGCGCAGAACGCCAGACGAGTTTTCAAGCTACCCGAGCAATCCGTCGCCTTGCTGGCGGTTCTGATGCTGCGCGGTCCTCAGACTGCAGGCGAATTGCGTATCAACTGCGACCGTTTGCACCCTTTCGGCGACATCTCATCCGTGGAAGCATTTCTGGACGAACTCAGTGAGACGGAGACACCCTGGGTCGTCAAACTCCCCAAACTGCCAGGTTCCAGGGAACACCGCTGGGCGCATCTGTTATGCGGGGCGGCGGATCTGGACCTGTTCAACACCCCGTCACACATTCCCCACCGCCAGTCGGACACGATTTCCGAGCTTCAAATGGAGGTCGCACGCCTGAATGAAGAAGTCACATCGCTGCGCGAAATAGTGGAAAAAATACAACAGTCGTTAGTAAAATCATAAATGGCAGCGCACAAAACCAACTAACAACGTACGTCCAACGGCTGGCTACTGCTTTTCCAGCCAGATGAACGTACCCTGCCTGCCTGTCACACCGTCGCGGCGATAGGAAAAAAAACGCCCGGGTTCACTGAACGTGCAGTATTCCCCGCCGTAAATTTCAGTGATACCCAGCGCATTCAATCGCTGACGGGCCAGCGCGTAAATATCCGCAAACCATTTACCGGATGCACCGGGGACAAATACAGCAACGGCCGCCGGATCGGCAGCCATAAATTCCGCACGCACTTCGTCACCCACTTCAAATGCCTGCTGGCTAATCGCAGGTCCTAACCATGCCATCAGATTTTGCGGTGCCGTATTCATCGCAGATACCGTCGCGTCGATCACGCCCGCGGCCAGTCCGCGCCATCCTGCATGCACGGCAGCCACCACACTCCCTGACTTGTCGCATAACAGCACCGGCAAACAATCGGCCGTCATCACCACGCACACGGAAGCCGGATGCCGTGCGATACTGGCGTCAGCCTGGATTTGGCAGAGCGCGCTACCCGCATCCGCCACTGCAATACCATGCACCTGCGCCAGCCATACCGGCTCAGACGGCAAGACCGGGTTGAGCCGCTGACGGTTGCGAGCAACTGCAAGCGGCAAATCCCCGACATGATCACCCAGATTAAGACTTTCGTAGGGTGCCGCACTCACACCGCCGCGCCGTGTAGTCTGTATCGCCCTGACATTTGCCGGAGCAGGCCAGTTCGGCACCAGCAAATAATCAGTCAGATTCTGGTTCATTCAGCGCCGTTTTGATTTGTTTGAGCAACTGTTGCATATCTTCCGGCATCGGCACATGCCACTCCATCCTCTCATCTGTCACGGGGTGAGCCAGTGCGAGACGGGTCGCGTGCAACGCCTGACGCGGGAATCGGGTCAGTAAATCACGCAACTGCAGCACGCATTTTTGCGGCCCCTTCAGGTACACGCTATCCCCGACCAGAGGGTGTTTAAGATGCGTCATGTGAACGCGGATCTGGTGTGTGCGCCCCGTCTCCAGCGTACAGCGCAGCAAAGTACAACTCGGAAATGCACGTTCAACTTTGTAATGCGTCACCGCGTCTTTACCTGTATCGACCACGGCCATTTTGACGCGATTGCTGGGATGACGGCCTATCGGTTGATCCACATAGCCGCCGTGGGCAAGCTCGCCATGCACCAGCGCCAGATATTCGCGCTTCACACTGCGCTCTTGCAACTGGCGAACAAGATTTGTTTGTGAAATGAGTGTTTTAGCGACAACCAGCAGGCCGCTGGTATCTTTATCCAGACGATGCACAATCCCGGCGCGCGGCACGCCCGCCAGCTGCGGCGAGTGATGCAGGAGCGCATTCAATAACGTCCCTTGCCAGTTGCCGCTGCCAGGATGCACAACAAGCCCAACCGGTTTGTTGATCACGATCAGATCATCGTCCTCATAGACGATGTCGAGCGAAATATCTTCGGGCAGATAGGGCTGCTCGGACTGCTGCACTTGCGGCAGTACCTCCAGCTTCTCCCCACCCCATACTTTTTGTTTGGAGATCGCAGGTGCACCGTCCAGCAGAACCTGATTCTGTGCCACCCACTCTTGCAGACGACTGCGAGAGTATTCAGGCAGCAACCTGGCCAGGGCCTGATCGAGTCTTAAGCCGACACAGTCGGCAGGAATGACGAAATGGATTACATCGTCGGCGGGTGTGTTTGCGTTATAATTGCGCAAATATTTTTCGGATTCAGTCATGCGCCATATTTTAGCTGTTTTTTTATTACTTACGTCAACTGCTTGCAGTATGTTTACGCCGCTGCCAACCGGCGACGCATCGGATACAGCCAACACACAGACAGCAGAAGAGCTTTATCACCAGGCTAAAACCGAACTTGATGATGGCGGTTACAGTACGGCGATCAAGCTGTATGAGACACTGCAATCTCGCTACCCTTATGGAATATATGCCCAGCAGTCCATGCTGGAAATGGCTTACGCATACTATAAACAAGGTGAACCTGATCCGGCAATCAGCACCGCAGATCGCTTTATCAAGCAATTTCCCAACAACGCCCATGTTGACTATGCCTATTACGTAAAGGGACTGGCGACCTTTAACGGCGAGATCAGCGTACTGAGCAAAATTTCAGGGCAAGACCCATCCGAGCGCGACCCGCAAGCGGCAGAGGACTCGTTTAACGCATTCAAAGATCTGGTGACGCGTTTCCCGAACAGCAAATACACGGCAGACTCCCGCCTGAGACTGCAATATCTGACCAATGCACTGGCCAGACACGAATTGCATGTCGCCAGTTATTACCTGCGTCGCGGTGCCTATATTGCAGCAGTCAACCGGGCACAGGGCATCCTCAAAACCTATCCGAACAGTCCTTCGACACGCGAAGCATTGCAAATCATGGCAGATGCCTATGATGCGATGAACATGAAAGAATTGAGCGATGACGCCAAACGCATATTAGCCAAAAATAATTCATCGACTGTAAGCAGCACTGCGAATAGCGCATCCTGGTGGCAATTCTGGAAATGAAATATTGTTCCTCATGCGGCGCAACCGTCGAGTTGCGCACCCCCGCAGATGACAACCGGCAGCGGCATATCTGCACTGTCTGCGGCATTGTCCATTATCAGAATCCGAAAATGGTCGTCGGCTCAATCCCGGTGTGGGAAGACAAAATCCTGCTTTGCCGGCGTGCAATTGAACCGCAGTATGGTCTGTGGACGCTACCCGGTGGATTCATGGAAAACGGCGAGAGCACCGGTAACGCTGCCGTACGTGAAACACTGGAAGAAGCGTGCGCACGGGTAGAAATTATCGATTTATACTCAATGTACAGCCTGCCTTACATCAATCAGGTTCATATGCTGTTCAGAGCGCGCCTGCTCGATCTGAACTTCGCCCCCGGCCAGGAAAGCCTGGAAGTTCGTTTGTTCAGTGAATCTGAAATTCCCTGGGATGAACTGGCATTCCGCCCGGTTCGCTATAGCCTCGAACATTATTTTTCCGAGCGCGCCAAAGGCGAATTCAGCTTGCATATAGGCGAACTGGAACCGGTCAACAAAACCAATTAATCATTTAATTGAAAAAGTTGTCAGCACGAATAAAACAGGCGTAATCTTGCATATAACCGTTACCGCACGAGAAGAAAAATGAACCACACACGTATTTTTATCCTGTTCACCGCCATCGTCTTGACCGGCTGCGCATCGACAGGCAAGCGCAATGCTGCAGACCCGTTTGAACCGTTCAATCGTGGCGTATACACCTTCAACGACACACTGGATAAAGCGATCGTCAAACCGGTCGCGCAAGGCTATAACAAAGTCATGCCCACCACCGGAAAAACGCTTGTTTCAAACTTCTTCTCCAATCTGGATGATGTGATTGTGACGGCAAACGACTTGCTGCAATTCAAGTTCATCCAGGCTTTTTCAGATGGCATGCGCGTGCTGGTCAACTCCACCATCGGGGTCGCGGGACTGGTTGACGTCGCCTCAATGAATCTGGAAAAACACAACGAGGACTTCGGTCAGACACTGGGTTACTGGGGAATCAAGAGCGGCCCTTATCTGGTCGTGCCCATTCTGGGACCCAGCACGATACGCGACACGATCGGCGATATCGGTGATGGTCAGGTCAGCATGATTTCCAACACCAAACATGTTCGCACCCGCAATCAGCTGTATCTGACGAAAGGCATCAAGCGCCGCGCGCAACTGCTGGACAATGAAGGCTTAATCGATGGTGCGGTCATTGACCGTTATTCCTTCATCCGCGATGCCTACCTGCAACGCCGTGAAAGCCTGGTATTCGATGGCAACCCGCCGATGGAGAAATTTGAAGATTTTGATGCGGATGAACCCCCCGCAGAAACACATTAGGGTATAAGCAAAAAAAACCGGAGTCATCCGGTTTTTTTTCGTCTGTAATTCAATAACAACACGGTTCAGATTAGCAGATCGCGCCGACACAGATTTGTATCGCGACAAATTTAATCAAATGGGCTGATCTGAGTGCTTGTAACACTCCACATTCGTGGCGATGCGTTAAACAAAACTCATGATTTGTTTCAGCAATATTAAAAAAACAGCAAAACTATAAAATAGTTCTGACAAATTTTCAATTTGCAGAGATAATCCGCGCCTGTAAGTTTAGCGTAAGTATTCGTTTGGGTTTCAGCAGGTCTTAAAACTGCGAATTAAACAACGCATTTTAATTATAGTTAACAGCCATCCTTTAAGGAAGAGAAATGCGCAATTTTATCCTTGCTTTTGTTCAGTTTATATTAGCCACCAGCATGTACTGTCTCGATACAGTCTCCGCTGCAGAGGTCAATACCCCGCTCTATAAACTACAGACGGAAGACAAGCCCATGCGTATGGGAAACCAGAGCGGCACGACAAGTTTGACTATCCCCTTGTCCAAGCGCATGCATCTGAATAAAGCCCGTCTGCATCTGGCTTACACAAATTCAATTGGACTGTTGCGCAATCGCTCCGCCTTGTCAGTCGCCGTGAATGGCCAGACAGTAAAACAACTGAAGCTGAATCCAGATATGCCGGATGCAGAGGCAGATATCGATCTGCCAGGCTACCTGTTCAAAACGGGCTATAACAAACTGACCTTCAGTGTCGTGCAGCATTACACCGATGGCGCCTGTGAAGATCAACTCGCACCAGAACTGTGGACAGAAATCAATGCAGTTAAATCAAACATCACTTTTGACGGCGAACTGTACTCAGTCAAACCCGTGCTGTCGGATCTGGAGCATTATTTTGACCCTAAATTAAGCAATTACTGGAAACTGAATGTATTGACTGCACAGTCAGGCGCGACAGACCCCAAACATCTGGGTTGGGCCAATCTGGCATCTCAAGGGGTGGCAGCCAGGTTGCGCTATGTACCGCTGGCCGTTCACTACGTGACGGCACAATCTGCAACAGGTCAAACGGGTTACTTTCCCGGTCTGAAGCAGACCGGACTGGGCGACACCGACAACGTGCTGGTCGGCACAGCCAGCGAATTGGCTCCTTACCTCAACACTGAAATCAAATCGCTGATCACCGGTGCTTTCATGGGCATTTATCCTGCAACGGGCAACTCAGGCCGCATCGTTGTGGTGATTTCGGGAAAAACAGATGACGAAGTTGAGCGGGCTGCCCAGGCATTTGCACATTCACTGTATTCGATGCCGGATGCACAAAGCACGATTGTACAAAATTTTACAGCCCCTGCATGGCGCCCCTATGATGCCAAGGGCGTATTGCAGTACGGCAAAAAATACACCTTCAAGCGCATGGGACTTGATACGCAAACAATGAAAGGCTACTACGCCACCGCAATGGAGCTTGAATTTGCCGTTCCCGCAGATATGTATGTCAATGAACATGAAGGCATCAAGCTGGATCTGCATCTGACCTATGGGGCAGGATTTCGCAATGACTCGGTGGTGAATATCAATCTGAATCGTCGTTTTCTGACCGCCATTCATCTTGATGCCGGCAGTGGTGCGGATCTGCGTCACTACGAAGTCATGCTGCCGGCAAGATCGATCCATCCTGGTAAAAACACCGTTGAAATTCAGCCGCAACTGACCCCTGTCGTGACAGGCAACTGCACTTTAGTACAAGACCGCAATCTGCAATTGACGCTCAATGGCGATTCAACGCTGAAGATGCCATCTGGTGAACACTACGCTCAGATGCCAGACATGGAACTGATGACCAAATCAGGCTTCCCGTATTCCATCCTGCCAAATGGCGCGGACACGCAGATCTGGTTACCCAATGCCAGCGAAGATACCGCCAGTGCCGCGATGACGTTACTCGGCCGCATGACACAGCTCACCGGCATTCCGCTGGCTGGCGTCTCCTTCATCACCTCCGGAGAGCCAGATGCATCGAAGAACCTGATTGTGGTTGGTGATACACGCTCAATGCCGGCTTCGCTCAATGCAAATTCGCCGCTGAAAATCGAAAACGGTGCGATTATCACAGCAGAACCATCTCACCTGCTGCAACCCAGCCCTGCTGCGGTTGTTGGCGCCGGCGATGTCGGTTCAACGCTGGACATTGCAGAACCGGTCGGCGATCGCCCCGGGTCATCCATAACAAGCAATAGTTCGCTGGGTGAAACAGCGCTGCTGATGCAATTTGAATCGCCATTCAAGGCCGGAAAAACGGTGCTGGTATTAACAGCTGCCACAGATAAGGGACTGGCCTATCGCACTGATGCACTCGTGACTCCTGAGTTCTGGACAAAAATAACCGGCAATATCTTCAAATGGCAGGAAACAGAACAATCCATCATCACCGACAGCTCAGGTTCAACCTATCACATCGGCAAGGTAGGTCCTGTGACGCGTATGGATTACTACTTCAGTCATTATCCCTGGCTGTGGATCACACTGGCCATGCTGATATTGCTTGTATTTGTATGGATTGCCCGAAAACTGGTCAAGCGACACTATAACAAGCACTACGCAGAAATATCGACCAAATAGATCACGCGAAGACGACTGTGTCATTCTTACTCAATACGGTAAATAAACTGCGCCTGCGCGGCCACAGCCAATTGTCATGGGCCTTCGGCGCACTGTTCCTGCTGGTTATACTGGCAGGTGCAGTGCCGACCGATACGTCATCTCAATACTGGATAGGCTATGGCGTTCTGGGCTTGATGCTGGTACTCAATGAACTCGGACAAAAACCCTTCTTCAGGTTGCTGATGTTTGCCTGTGCAGGTTTCATCATGCTGCGCTATATTTTCTGGCGCACCTTTTACACACTGGGATCAGACACCTTTTTCGGCGGGGTCTTCAGCTTTTTACTGTACTCGGCTGAAGCGTACTGCATCATCCTCACTTTCCTTGGCATGTTCATCAACACCTTTCATGTGCGTCGCGATGGCATGGCGCCAAAAGGGGAACCCGCCACGTGGCCTACGGTCGATGTGCTGATTCCAAGCTTTAACGAATCAAGTGATATTCTGCGCGACACCATCATTGCAGCCTCACAGATGCGCTACGCTGAAGGCCGGATGCAGGTTTATCTGTGCGATGACGGAGGTACCGAACAAAAAATAAATGACCCTGACCCATCGGTTGCAAACGCCGCGCGGGCACGGCGCGCTGAACTCAAGTCGCTGTGCACGATATTAGGGGTAAATTACCTGACTCGTGCAGAAAACCACCATGCAAAGGCTGGCAATATCAATGCATCGATGGCGCAAACAGATGGCGAGTTGATCGTCATCTTTGACGCTGATCATATGCCCACTGTCGATTTTCTCGAGCATACCGTCGGTTACTTCCAGAACGATGAGAAGGTCTTTCTGGTACAAACCCCGCATTTCTTTATCAATGCGGATCCGGTCGAGAGAAATCTGGATTTATTTGGCAAGATTCCCGGCGAAGGAGACATGTTTTACAGCCGGATTCAAACCGGCATGGATTTCTGGAATGCGGCTTTCTTCTGCGGCTCGGCCGCCGTCCTGAGACGTCGCCATCTGGAAGAAGTCGGCGGCATGAAAGGCGAGTCCATTACCGAAGATGCCGAGGCCGCCCTGCAAATGCACACACGAGGCCTGCGCAGCGTTTTCGTTGAGCGCCCGCTGATTGCCGGTTTGCAACCTGAAACCTACTCCAGTTTTATTGTGCAACGCCTGCGCTGGGCGCAAGGCATGGTGCAGATATTCTTATTGAATAATCCGCTGACCACCAAAGGACTGACCGCACTGCAAAGATTTTCGTATTTCAGTACCACTTTCTTCTGGTTTTTCTCGTTTGTGCGTTTTATTTTCGTCATTTCGCCTGCGATGTATCTGATTTTCGGTCTGCATGTGTATACGGCCACCCCCACACAGGTGTTTGCCTACACATTGCCGCAATTCATCGTATCCATGCTGATCATGGACTATATGTACGGCCGCGTGCGAACACCCTTTGTATCTGAAATTTATGAGATTTTGCAATCCATGTACGCCTTTATTGCTGTGTGCAAGGTGATCGCGAATCCGAAAGCGCCCACCTTCCGGGTGACGCCAAAAGGCGAGGACATGAGCCAGACCTATATTTCCAGTCTGGCAGGTCCTTTTTACCTGGTTTATATATTGAGTATCGTCTCACTTCTGTTCGGCATATGGCGATTTTTCGCTTTCCCGGACGCTGATGAACGGTCTGTGACAATCATGACCATGTGCTGGGAAATGTTCAATCTGATCATTCTCAATACCGCACTGGGTGTTTTGCATGAAAAAAAGAAGACCCGTGGTCAGATCCGCATTCATTCCGACATCGCTGCAACGCTGCACTTGCCCGATGGCAGCGACATCGCAGGCAAGGCGGTCGATATCACCATGGGAGGCGCATTAATCGAACTCGATGAGCTGATTCCCCAGGCGTATAGCGGCATGCGCTGCACGATAACCTTGCACAACCATGCGATTAATAAAGATTCAGTTTTCCCCGTCGAACTTCGCTATATATTCGGTGCGGATCAGCGTACAAAAATCGGTATGTCCATCAACATAAAATTTGAATCTGACAGCCTGCAAAACTATAAAGATCTGGTCATGCTCAATTACGGTGACAGTGACCGATGGAATAATTTTATGCGTTCCCGGCAAATGAAACGACCAGGAATCTGGCGGGGATTTTTCATGATTCTGAGACTCGGTTTCAGGAATATGAAAATGGATTACCCGCACTTTATTTCAGACTGCGGTTTTTTGCTGCACGAAGTTTCAAGGGACTTATGGCTGACCTACTTATCCCGGCATTACCATACTACGAAAAAAATAATGCAAAGATGGGCGTTTGGAAAATGACAAAAGGGATAATAAACATGCGGGGAGCCAGGATAACTACAGGAAAAAAAATGAACGCGGCAAGCTGGTCATTGAGCCCGATCTATCTGTTAATGCTCAGTGTTTCGGCCCATGCATCCGTGCCTGATTCAAAACAGGGACACAACCTCATTCTGGCCTCTTTTGATACGGAGCTTAACAACCCCACCTATCAAACCGCGCGCCCCCCCACTACTAAAAATAACGTTGCTGCCAAGCCCGCGGCAACGCCAGCACCTGCTATGCCGATAATTAAGCACACGGCAGTGGAGCAAAAGCATGCTAATCCTCAATCACTTGTTGCATTCGATTCTAATCCGCAGCTCATGCTAAAAGATGCTGTGCGGATGGCAGAAGCAGGCCTGTCAATTGAGTTTGATCAGGCCATGACAGAACTGGAACCCCGGGCTTTTGGGAACCCCCTGTTGACGGCAGATATTGCACGGGTATGGATCAAGCATGGCGGAAGCGGGCGTGCCGCCAGTTTTCTTGCGAGAAGCAAACCGCTCGATGCCACCTCCACCGTACTGTACGGCTGGGCCTTGCTCAATTCACATCAGGATGAAAAATTAACCCGATTGCTTGGCGAAATAGACAATCAGGTACCGCATATCGATAAACCGCGTCTGCAAACTCAGTTAGCTAACATCAGAAAAAGTCATATTGCACGTCTGACACAATCCCAGCTTCCAAATGAGGAGCACGCCGCATCGCCAGTATCGGTTCAAAAACCGATGAGCAAAACCGCACAAAAAATGAATGCTGTCATTCTTGAAGATATTAACCATGCCCGTCCGGTGCAAAAAATTTCCGATTTGCGCAATGCCGCAGGCTTGACCTTTGACATGCAGGACTACAAACGCGCGCATGCCATACTGGTGGAACTTGAGTCACTGGGCGTAATGGACAGAGATATCCTGATCCTGCGCGCATGGGATGAATTCAACCTGAATAATTATGAAGAATCCGGCAATCGATTCGCCAGCTTGTACCAAAGTTCACCCGACAAACACAGTGCCGAAGGCTTGTTTTATAGCTACTCAAAATTAAACCGCGTCGACGAACTGCGTCCGATGGTTCGCGAAGGCACGTTATCCGGTCTGCTGAACAACATTCAACGTGAGACGGGCTCACCAAAGGAAGCTACGGCACCAGAAACTGATGTATTAACCAGCAGAAGACCGAACCGTGAGAAATACGATCCTTTTAACACACTGGGCATATCCCATGCAGATATGTATTTTTCACAACGCAGCAAAACCGGGGACAACGGCACCAGCAGGCTTGTTTCGCGCAAGGAGCCCGGCGTCGCTTACGGATGGCAATCAGAAGATAACAACACAGACTACCGGATGCAGATGGATCGGGTCACGCTGAACAGCGGCGTACTCGATCCGGCTCTCGCCATCGTCGGAAGCGATGCGGCCTATGGCGGGATAGCGCTCCCTGTGCCGCAAAAAAACTCAATGAGCGGATTCGAACCTGTGCTGATTGCAAGGCATGACACTGAGGGTGCAACTTACAGCGGCGAAATCGGCCTCACGCCATCGGGCGGCGCGGTAGCGAGCACGCTGATGGGGCGTGCCAACGGATTGAAATATCTTCCCTGGGGAACCGTCTCAATTGACGGCTATATGCAACCCGTCCGGGATAGCATCCTTTCATACACCGGCATGAACGATCCATATGGTGCAGTGGGTGCCTGGGGACGTGTGGTCAAGACCGGGATTGCGCCTGGCGTTAACTGGAACATAACTGACAAATGGTCAGCATCCTCCATGGCAACGCTCGAAGCACTCACCGGCGTCAATACGCGAAACAACAGTCATTATGGCGTGAGAGCGGGTATAGGGTATTCATTTGATGTTAAAAAATTTGAATATCTGAGCGCAGATATCAGTGCCTCCTATGATCATTACCAGAATAATCAGAATCTGTTTACCTATGGCAATGGCGGCTACTACAGCCCCCAATCTGCTATCAACGTCGGCCCTTCGATTACTTTTTTAACGCGCAATTTTTATCCCGTGGTTCTGAACGGGCGTGCATCCATGGGCTATGGCAAGGCCAGCACGATCAACGCACTCCGCTTCCCGCTAGACCCGGCAAACCCGGTTAATATTGTGGCGCCGGGCGCGGGTTTTTACTCCAGCAACAGCCAGGGACTGAACTACAACTTTTCGATACAGGCGCTTTGGAACGTCCAAAAAGATCTGCAACTCGGTTGCGCTTTTGCCTACAGTCAGGCGGATGCATCCGCGCCGGCCTATAAGGAAAACAACCTGAGTTTATTTGCCAGAATGCCCTTCGATGGCATTGTAAAGTGATCATGTTCCCCGACCTGCCCGATCATTCAGGAACCTGCTGAGAAAATCAGTGAGCACACAAGACTTACCGGATTTTTCTCGCCGCAGATCGCTGATCTGGCTGACTGCATCGCTGCTGTATTGCGCGATGCCACGCCGCTCATGGGGGTTCGATGCGCAACAGCAACTGCAATTATTTGTCGTCTTCATGAGCCTGAGCCGAATTTTGACGGGCGCCGACAAACTGGATGAGGACTTCGGAGAGCATCTGTACAACGTGATACTCGCTGAACCCTGGGGGCGTGAGCATCTCACTCAGGTCGCAGAAAAACTGCAAATTACGCCAGCCTCACTGACCATATCCCCGGTTGAACTGAATAAAATGCTGATTCCAGAACGATTTTCAGATGGCGAACGCTGGTTCATCAACCACTTGCTGACAACCTGGGTGACCGGAATTTACTACCACCAGCTCGGCAATCAGGTGCTGACCTACCGGCATGCATTGATGTACAGCGCGCTGGATGATGTAAGTTCACCACACGGCCAATGTGGCGGGGAGTTTGGCTACTGGACTGAGGCACCCACAGGAATATCGGGATGAACGGAAATACAGGTGATTATGAATTTGCCATTATAGGCTCCGGTATTGCCGGCGCGCTGGTTGCACGCCAACTGGCTTTGGCAGGACGCCGTGTGGTGCTGCTCGAAACTGGCGGTCGGATTGAACGTGCAGCCGCCGTCATCCGTTATCAACAGACCATGAACCGGAATCTGTCGGCCCCCTTCCCCGACTGGCCCTGGGCTCCTGTTCCTGACGAAGCGAATCCTTCTATTTATTTCGGCAACACGAGCTCTGCCGGTTATTCCCCCAGCTACTTAAAAGTGGTGGGCGGCACAACCTGGCACTGGACAGGGAACACCCCCCGTTTTTTACCTAACGACTTCGAGACGCAGCGTCTATACGGCGTCGGGGTCGACTGGCCGATCACGTACGCCGATCTTGAACCCTATTACCTCAAGGCCGAACATGCGCTTGGCGTTTCAGGCGACAGTCACGACCATCAGGATTCGCCCCGCAGTGGACTCTACCCGATGCCGCCGATCCCGATGACCTATGCGGATAAGGTGCTGGCAGACCGTCTGACACCCTTTGGCGTTCAGGTAAAACCGTTTCCTGCGGCTCGCAACAGCCACAAATATGATGGCCGCCTCCCCTGCTGCGGCAGCAACAGCTGCACGCCGATCTGCCCCAGTGGCGCGCAATACAGCGCCAACACTGATGTGGACAAGGCGATACGTGCGGGTGCGAAACTGATCGATCGTGCGACGGTCTACCGTTTCGAACTCGATGATGCGCAGCTGCTGGTCGCAGTGCATTACAAGCTGCCGGATGGTTCCAGCCACCGCCTGACGGCAAAGAATTTTGTGCTGGCCGCCAACAGCATTGAATCCCCCCGCCTGCTGCTGATGTCAGCCGATCCGCTCATGCCGAACGGGATCGCGAATTCATCGAATCAGGTCGGACGCAACCTGATGGATCATGTGCTTTTTTTCCACTCGTTCCAGATGCCCATGCCACTCTATCCCGGGCGCGGCCCGCAATGCGTGAGCGGCTTGCATTTAGGCGCGAGAGATGGTGATTTCCGGCGCAAACATGCGGCGAGCAAATTATTTATCAGCAATGCCCCGGACGCGCATGCCGAAGCTATCAAATTAATGAAAAGTGATGATAACTGGGGAAAGCTCATTCCCGATCTGCGCGAGGCACTGATACACCGCGCGTGCTTCGGCGGTGAAATCGAAACGTTACCGGATGAAAATAACCGGGTCATGCTCGACATGACGCGTCTCGACCCACTCGGCCTGCCACTGCCACAAATTACCTACCGCTTATCGGACTATACCGAACGCGGACTCAATTACTGGCAGATGATCCTTGGCAATCTGGTTCAGAAAATCGGCGGTGAACCGGTCGCCAGCGCCGCGCAGCATTCCTCTCATCACCCAACGGGGACCTTGCGCATGGGGCACGACCCCCTGACATCGGTTGTCGATGCGCAGTGTTGCAGCCATGACCATGCCAATCTGTATATCATCGGCTCGTCCGTATTCCCGAGCATGGGTACGGCCAATCCGACGCTGACCATCGCCGCGTTAAGCCTGCGACTGGCAGAGCATCTGCTCAAACGCACCCGCTGAAACCGCCGCGCATAGCAAGGGCCAGCTTGCACAGCGTGTCATCAGGTTCGCGCTGCAAGTTTCAATTGATCTATAGGCAAATAGCGCAGATAATTTTGCTGCCGCCGTCCCACATTATTGGCAATTGATCTTGCGCTCTTCATTCCACAACGGATGAACCACTCATGGAACTCGCAACGGATGAATTCACTCCCAGGCTATCCATTGCGGACGATGGTCTCACCGCGCGCTGCACAGGCGCATGGATCGTGCAGGAAAGCGCCCTGCTCGATCAACACATTAAAGCGGTCATCTGGCCAGATAGCCGCGAACTTACCATCGACTGTTCAGCGCTTTCTGCACTGGATACCACCGGGGCATGGTTGCTGCACAGGACGCTCATAGAACGTCAAAAAAATGATCAGCACACCACCCTCATCGGCTTACGAGCCGAATTTAATACGCTGCTGCAACTGATCATCAGCTGCCATATTGAACCTGATAAAGCCCCCGCGCCCCGTCAACACTTATTAAACCGTATCGGACAGTCGACCTGGCAAGGCGTGTCAGGACTGACCGGCATGCTGGCCTTTATCGGCGAGACCGCCATTATCCTCGTGCGCTCGGTCATGCAGCCGCACCGCATCCGCTGGCGTCCGATATTACACAACCTCCAGTCTGCCGGTTTTGAAGCCCTGCCTATCGTGGGTCTGCTGTCTTTTTTGATGGGACTGGTCATCGCCTATCAGGGAGCAGACCAGTTGCAGCGCTTTGGTGCAAATATCTTCATTGCCGATCTGGTGGGTTTGTCCATGCTGCGTGAACTCTCCCCGTTGCTCACCGCCATTATCGTAGCCGGCAGGTCAGGATCCGCCTATGCCGCACAAATCGGCACGATGAAAGTAACCGAAGAGATAGACGCGCTGCGCACCATCGGAATCGGGCCGACTGAACTGCTGGTTCTGCCCAAACTGATTGCGCTGATCATCGCCCTGCCGCTGCTGACTGTTTTTGCCGATGTTGCAGGCCTGTTCGGCGGCATGATCATGGCGCGCTCCAAACTGGATGTCAGCTTTGACGTCTTCATGCACCGTCTGGGGGACGCCATCCATTTGTCCTCCTATCTGACCGGCATCTGCAAAGCGCCGGTATTTGCCGCCATCATCGCGCTGGTGGGCTGTTATCAGGGATTTCAGGTCAGCGGCAGCGCGGATAGCGTCGGCCGGCAAACCACCGTGAGCGTGGTGCAGGCGATCTTTCTGGTCATCCTGGCCGATGCACTGTTCTCCATCCTGTTTAACTGGCTGCAAATATGAGTACGGCACCTAGCAAACCCGAGTCGCAAAAAAAGGGGACTGAGCCTGTCATCGTGATTCGCAATTTGCATACACGATTCGGCAGCAACATTGTGCATGACAACATCAGCCTGACCGTCAATACCGGTGAAATTTTTGCGCTGGTGGGCGGCAGCGGCTGCGGAAAATCAACCCTGTTGCGCGCCATTTTGCTGCTGCAAAAACCGGCATCCGGCTCCATCCAGATCTTCGGAGAAGAAGTCATCGGGATGAGCGACGAACAGGCACTGCCGCTGCGCAGGCGTTTCGGCGTGATGTTCGAGCGCGGGGCGCTGTTTAGCGCACTGACTGTCGCCGAAAACGTCGGGATGGTACTCAAAGAGCACACCCTGCTGGATAGCCGTTTAATCGATGAAGTCGCCCGGCTTAAAATCGCCCTGACAGGCTTGCCTGCCGATTCAGGGAATAAATACCCCAGCGAGTTGAGCGGCGGCATGCGCAAACGCGCAGCCCTGGCACGCGCCATCGCACTCGATCCGGAGTTACTCTTTCTGGATGAACCCAGCGCAGGGCTCGACCCCTTAAGTGCTGCCGGACTCGACGAGTTGGTGTTAAGCTTGCGTGACGCGCTGGGACTGACCATCATGTTAGTCACCCATGACCTTGATCTGCTATGGCGCGTAGCAGACCGGGTCGCGGTGCTCGGTGAAGGGCACATTTTAGGCGTGGGCACCATGACGGAGTTATCAAAAATGGCGCATCCGGTTATCAGAGAATATTTTTACGGGCCGCGCGGTCGCCCCCCGGGTAAATAATCATGGAAGAAAAAATTAACTACACCGTCGTCGGCATCTTCGTACTGGTGCTGGGTGCTGCACTGATCGGCGGCGTGTTGTGGTTATCCAGCGGCAAGTCCTATCGCACCGTGTATGACACCTATCTGACCTACATGAAGGAATCGGTATCCGGACTCAATCTCAATGCGCCGGTTCGCTACCGCGGGGTCGAAGTCGGGCGTGTGATGAAAATAACCCTCGCGCCGGACAATGTAGAACAGGTACAGTTAACGCTGGGCATTGAGCACGGTACGCCTGTAAAAGCAGACACCATCGCACTGCTGCAGTCTCATGGTCTGACGGGGCTGACCTTTATCGAATTGACAGGCGGCAGCCGTGATGCGCCTGAACTGAAAAAGCAGCCTGGCGAAGCCTATCCGGTCATCAAAACGGGATTATCCCTGATGACCCGCCTCGACACTTCAGTCACGGCGGTACTGGCCAATCTCAATTTGACATCCGAGAACCTCAATTCACTGCTCAATGAAGAGAATCGACGCGCCATCAAACACACGCTGGCCGATATCGAAATTTTGTCGCGCACGCTGGCAACACGACAATCGAGCATTGATGCAGGTCTGTCCGATGCCGCACTTACGCTGAAAAACACGGCCGAATTTAGCCGTGAGTTACCACAACTGGCTGCGCGCATACAGCACAGCACTGAGGCCTTTGATCGCATGTCAAACGAGCTGAATCAGGCCAGTAAAAGCACAAAAATGACCATGGATAGTACACGGCAATTTACCACTGAAACGCTGCCTGAAATCAACCAGCTGGTCGTGGAACTGCGCGATTTGACCGCGTCACTGCGACGTGTCAGTGAAGGACTGGAGCAAAACCCTGCTGCCTTGCTGCACGGCAAAGCAGATAAAAAACGAGGGCCCGGAGAATGAACGTCCGATATGATAGTGACCGATCATGAAGCGATATAAAGTTAGCGGGCTGACGCTCATCGTACTGCTTGCAGGTTGTACCGGCTTGCAGGCACCAAAGGTTGCGAATGTACACACCTATGTGCTCGACGCACAGCCTGCCATCTCAGAGCGGGCCATCAAACGCGATCAGGTGATTGCTGTGAGCATGCCCACCAGCCGGTCAGGCTTCGATACGCCCAGGATGGCTTACCGGCAACAGCCGCTTGAACTGGACTATTTTGCAACCCATCAATGGGCAGACACGCCGGCACACATGTTGCAGCCACTGCTGGTTCAGGCACTTGAACCTGCTTTTCGCGCCGTTGTAAAAGCCCCCGGCATGATCCCGGCTGATCTGAAACTGGATACCGACATCATCCGCCTGCAACAGAATTTTATAACGCATCCTGACACGATAGAATTAAAGGTGCGAGCCCAGCTGACCGACGTAAAAAACAGCCGCATTATTGCTACCCGAATTTTTGAAACGACGGAAAGCACCCGCAGCGCGGATGCCTACGGTGGCGTCATTGCGGCCAACCTGGCTTTGCAACGGATACTGACCCAGCTGACTGAATTTTGTCTTGACGTCACAGCCATACCGTAATGCTGAAGGTGTAAGATGCGAATGTCCGAAATGATATTCACCCACCAGGAGGTTCTATGCAAACTGATCATGACACACTGGAAGCCGATGTTCGCCTCGCCGTTGAACAAGGTCACGATGTACAGGAAATGGTACGGCAACTGACCTTACGCAAAATAAGTGCGCGATCACTCGACATTGAGTCGTTGCGACAAATCGCCGGCAGTGTATTGCGCGGCGCCCGGGCCGGCGTGCAAAAAGAATTAAACCTGTCAGCGGCGCAAACTGAAACCGCACGCACGCAACTAAAACAGGCAGTGAGCGGTCTGGATATCGCACTGGCGCAGTTTTCAGGCGCTTCAGCACTGGCCGTCGAGGAGGCGGCCAGCCGCGCACAACAGTTTTCTCGTGAAGATTTAGCCCGTGCACGCAGCGATATGGAAAGTCTGGAAACCATGTTTCTGGAGACACTGCAAACATCTGCATCCAGCGCGCGTGATACGGCGGGTGAAATATTGCACGATCTGGCGGCACATTTTCACACGCACGGCTCGGCTGTTCGCACACAAATTAAAGAGTCCCTTGCCGTGATTACACACCAGCTGAGTGCAGCAGGACACACACAGGCAGTCGCAGGTATGCATCTGGCACAGGCCACAACCGACTTATTGCGCCAGATTACGGCAGGTGTACTGACCGGCCTGGCCGATCACGTCAAACCTGATCGCGCTAAAGGAAACTGATGCTGTTACAAGCACTGGTCGCTGCGCGCGATTTGTCGCGCTTGCACGATATTGCCAGCATCCTGATCCGTTACGGATTCGGCGATCTGGTTGCCCGCATTGGGCTGACCCATGCGCTGGAGCGCGCGGGAAAAATACTTCACTACAACAGCACGACCCAGTACGCACACCTGCCGGCCCCCGTCAGGGTACGTCAGGCCCTCGAAGAGATGGGCCCCACCTTCGTCAAGTTAGGTCAGGTTCTCGCAACCCGCGTGGATTTATTCGAACCGGAATGGATTGCTGAATTTGGCAAACTGCAGGACAGCGCCCCGCCCGTTCGTTATGAAACTATCCTGTCTCAACTGACTGAAGATCTGGGTGCGTCACCTGAGGCGTTATTCGCGTGGTTCGATCCGGTACCGATCGCTGCCGCCTCGATCGCACAGGTTTACCGGGCACGGTTAGAAGATGGCAGTGAAGTTGTAGTCAAGGTACGCAGGCCCGGCATCCGGCCTGTCATTGAAGCCGATCTGCGCTGGTTGATGCGTCTGGCGGAACTGGCGGAGGGTGAAAGTCCTGAGCTGCGCAGCTTCAGGCCGCAAGAAGTCGTCAGACAATTTTCACAGTCATTGCGACGTGAACTGGACTTTTCAGTCGAATCGCGCAATGCAGAACGCATCGCTCAAAATTTTGCAAGCTATACAGAACACGCCGACGTAAAAGACGTGCCCGCACCGCTATCGCTCATCGTGATTCCCCGCGTGTATTGGCAATGGACGGGAGAGCGCATCTGCGTACAGGAATATATCAAAGGCATACCGGGCAGAAAATTGCATGACGTTGATTCTGCCGGATTAAACCGCAAGATACTGGCTCAGCGCGGGGCCCGGGCGGTTCTCAAAATGATCGTAGAGGATGGATTCTTCCATGCGGATCCGCATCCGGGCAATGTGTTCTACCTGCCGGAAAACCGCATTGCATTCATCGATTTCGGGATGGTAGGAAGGCTGACCGAAGAACGCCGGGAACAGCTGATCCGCCTGCTGTTAGGGCTTGTTCAGCACGACCCGAAACGGGTGCTCGATGTCATGCTCGACTGGACGGGGGATGGCGTACAGGATGAGGTGGGACTGACATTAGAGATTCAGATATTTCTTGATCAGTATCACGGCCTGGCGCTCAAACAGCTCAAACTCGGCGCGATGCTCTCGGATCTGGTCGCCATATTGCGGCAGCACCGGCTGATGCTGCCCTCAGATATGGCCTTGCTGGTCAAAGCGTTCATCTCGCTTGAGGGAATGGGGCGCGAACTCGATCCGGACTTTGATATCGCAAGCGAAGCGATGCCAATGCTGGAACACTCGCTTCGTGCCCGCTACACACCGGCAGCGCTATTTAAAAGGGGCGGACGCGCAATCGGCGAGGCCTTCACCCTGATCGCAGGTCTGCCGCATGATTTATCCCGTTTGCTGCGCGCGGCACGTCGCGGAAAACTGGAAATTCATATCGAAGTTGCCCACTTGAAACACGTCGGCAACCAGCTTGACGGCGCCGTCAACCGGCTGGTGATCGGCATCGTCGTCGCCGCACTGATCGTCGGATCCTCTATTGTCATGACCGTCTCAGGCGGCCCCAGCCTGTTCGGCCTGCCATTTTTTGGCCTGACCGGGCTGATCTGCGCCACATTCGGCGGCATCTGGCTGCTGTTGTCAATCTGGAAGAGCAATCGGGCTGACAGGGAGTAGCCTCTCGATATTGCATCGAAAGGCCGGGGGTTCAGTGCCCTGCGCGTAAAGCGGCAATGCGCTCCTCCAGTGGCGGGTGTGTCATAAACAAACGACTCATCGCAGTTCCGCCCGAGATACCGGAAGCCGCCATTTCTTTGGGCAATGAAGCTTGCTCATGATTGATTTTCAGCCGTTCGAGGGCTGCGATCATTTTCTGACGTCCTGCCAGCGTAGCCCCTCCTGCATCAGCCCGAAACTCACGATGACGTGAAAACCACATCACAATGATACTGGCTAACACCCCCAGCACGAGCTGGGCGACAATTTCAGCAATAAACGAACCGATACCCGGACCGCGCTCTTCGCCGTCTTTTCGCAACAGCGAATCGACAAAGATGCCGAACAGCTTGGCGAAAAACACCACAAAGGTATTCACCACGCCCTGAATCAAGGTGAGCGTGACCATATCTCCGTTTGCAACATGGCTGATCTCATGCGCGAGTACCGCTTCAATTTCATCCCGGCTCATACTGTGCAACAGCCCGGTGCTCACAGCAACCAGCGCATTATTCTTGTTCCATCCTGTCGCAAAGGCATTCACATCGGGCGCATCATAAATTGCCACTTCCGGCATGCCGATACCGGCCGTCTGAGCCTGACGGCTGACCGTTTCAACCAGCCAGCGTTCGGTCGGGTCTGACGGCGTGGTGATAACCTGGGCATTCACCATTCGTTTTGCAGACCATTTGGACATCAGCAACGAAATAATTGACCCTGCAAAACCGATCACCGCAGACATAATCAGCAAACTGGAAAAATTAATCGCACCGCTCTGATCCAGAACGCGATCGACACCCAGCAGTCGCAACGTGATGTTGATGACAAATACGATGGCCAGATTGGTCAGGATAAATAAAAAAATTCGCTTCATGTTGTTCCCCAGTAAAAATATGTGACTGACGTGCTTAATGGGGTCTCATTCAGATTATTCAAGCGCAGATTATATAATTTCCGGGATAAAGCACCTCTGGATGGGAGCCATAATCCCTGGGCTGTGCGTATCAATCCCGTTACGTTGATTTTCACTTCAATGCCTTAAACAATGAATCACAGTGTAGCAGCCCGCTGTGTTGGCATAATGTCAGTAGCTACAAGGTTCGTGAATTGGCATTTTTTGAGCGCCAGATTAAGCTCTCGAGATACAATGCATGATTTTAATCGGACATCGTGACTGTTTCGAAAAATTAAATTCTTACCAACTAATTCATTGCGGTCAATATTCAACCCTGATCTCATCATCACCGCCAATAGCACAAGCGCCATGCTTCCTGGCATACACAGAGTACTTACGACTAATGACTAACGTCTCGCCCTCAATTTTACGCATCGCCTTTGCCAGCTTTATCGGCACCGCGATCGAGTTTTACGACTTCTACATCTTCTACATCTATGGTTTGGCGGTGGCGATGGTGATCGGCCCGGTGTTTTTCCCGGCCAGCGATCCTGCCACACAGGCGTTGAATGCATTTTTGACCTTCGGCATCGCCTTCCTCGCCCGCCCCATAGGCGCGCTGGTATTCGGTCATTTCGGTGATCGCGTAGGGCGCAAGACCACCCTTGCCATCTCCTTGCTGGTTATGGGCATCTCCACCACGCTGATTGGTTTTTTGCCAGGTTATGATCTGATTGGCTGGCGCGCGCCTGCCCTGCTCTGCCTGCTGCGTTTCGGACAGGGCATTGGTCTTGGCGGTGAATGGGGGGGCGCGGCCCTGCTTGCCGCGGAATATGCGCCCGAAGGCCGGCGCGGCTGGTTCGGGATGTTCCCGCAACTGGGGCCACCGGTCGGTTTTTTGCTGGCCGTCGGCAGCTTTTTGCTGCTATCAAATACACTCAGCGACGAGCAATTTCATAACTGGGGCTGGCGCATCCCGTTTCTTGCAAGCAGCATACTGGTCATCATCGGGCTCTATGTGCGGCTTAAACTTGAAGAAACACCCGTGTTCGCTCAGGCGAAATTGTCGCACCAGCAGGTCAAACTACCCGCAGTTGAATTATTCACCCGTCACCTCAAGCCGCTGCTGCTGGGCGCACTGGTCATGGTGGTGTGTTATGCACTGTTCTACATCTCCACGGTATTTTCTCTGAGCTATGGTACAACGACACTTGGCATCCCGCGCCCAGCGTTTTTAACCATGCTGTGCGTAGCAGTGCTGTTCATGGCGGCGGCGACCCCCCTGTCGGCGCTGGCGGGCGATCGCTATGGCCGTCGCCCGGTCATCATCGCGTCATGTTGTGCCGCGTTGCTGTCAGGCTTTTTGCTCGAGCCGGCTCTTGGCAGCGGCTCGGCTGTTCAGATCACCGCATTCCTGTGTCTGGAGCTGTTTTTGATGGGTGCAATCTTCGCGCCTATGGGTGCCTTGCTGCCCGAACTGTTCCCCACGTCTGTGCGCTATACGGGCGCGGGTGCGGCTTACAATCTGGGCGGCATACTGGGCGCCTCACTCGCCCCTTACATCGCCCAACAACTGGTACTGGCAGGCGGAATATCCTGGGTAGGCGGCTACATCTCTGTTGCCGCCGCCATTAGCGTAACATCAGCCCTCATGATGAGCGAAACCCGCGACAAGGAACTGATATGACCCCTGAATCTGCAATCTGCCATCCACAGCAACAACCTCAGCCCGTTAGTTCTGCGGGAAAGCCCCTTGCGACGCCTGATTTGCCTCCCGCCATCTTTCTGATGGGGCCTACCGCCAGCGGTAAGACCGGCGTTGCGGTGGAATTAATGCAAACGCTCCCCGTAGAAATCATCAGCGTGGATTCGGCACTGGTCTATCGCGACATGAACATCGGCACAGCCAAACCGGATGCACAGATACAGGCAGTCGCCCCCCACCATCTGATCGACATCATCGATCCGACAGAGGCCTATTCTGCCGCTGCATTTCGCCGCGACGCGCTCGCGCTGATGGGTGAAATCACCGCACGCGGCCATATTCCGCTGTTAGTCGGGGGCACCATGCTGTATTTCAAGGCATTGCGTGAGGGACTGAGCCCTTTGCCGGTAGCCGATGCAGCGGTACGCGCGGAACTCGATGCGCAGATTGCCGAGCACGGCATCGCACATCTGCACAGCCAACTCGCGAAAATCGACGCGGAAACGGCAGCGCGGCTGTCCCCCAATGACACCCAGCGCATCCAGCGCGCGATGGAGATTTACATGATAACCGGTCAGGCCATGTCAGCCCTGTTCAAACTTCAAACCGAAAATACCATACTTCCCTACAACATCACCTCTGTCGCGCTGACCCCGTCTAACCGCAGCGTGCTGCACCAGCGCATCAAGACGCGCTTTGAACAGATGCTGGAGCAAGGCTTGCTGGAAGAGCTGCACGCATTGCGGAAAAAATATGCGCTGCATCCGGAGATGCCGTCGATGCGCTGTGTGGGTTACCGGCAAGGCTGGCAGCTCATTGAAGGTGAAATCAACGAGGCTCAGTTTATCGAAACCGGCATCATCGCCACCCGCCAGCTGGCCAAACGACAACTGACCTGGTTGCGGTCCATGTCCGGCAATATTGAAATCGATTGTCTGTCAGCGCAGCTAACCCATAAAGTCAAGAATACGCTAGGCCTGTAACGCAATTGCAGCGGGTTTACAAATCAGCCAGTACCGACTGAGTCTCCTGGAGTGCCTGCCGGAAGCATTCATAGGCAGTTTGCTCCGGTTGTCCTGCCATGAGCACGTCATCAAGAGCGGTTGACGCTGCAAAAAGTGCACTCGCCCCCATGCTGCCGGCCATCCCCTTGACGCTGTGCGTCAAGGCATGCGCCCCCAGATAATCCTGTTTTTCAAGACAGGCATCAAGATCGGCGATCGTATTTTTCAAACCGTCCCGAAAATCATGCAACAACTCTGCAATCAAGTCATTATCGTTATCCAGCAAATCTCTTAACTGACGCATGTCGAAACCGGGCAAATCCTGCACTGCAACCGGGTCAGGCAAGGTCGGTTTACTTTCAATAACCGCCCGCGCGCCGGGCTTGACCCAATGACACAACACGCCGATCAACTCTTCAGGATTGATCGGCTTGGTGACGAAATCGTTCATGCCGCAAGCCAGACAATGATCACGCTCCTGCTGTGTGACGCCAGCTGTGAGCGCGATGACAGGCAAATCGGCAAATCTGGCCTGACGGCGTATTTGTTCAGTCGCTTCCACCCCGCCCATCAGCGGCATATTGATATCCATCAACACCGCGCCATAAATCTGATTATCCAGTTTGGCCAGCGCTTCACGTCCGTTATTAGCGATATCCACGATCATGCCTGAAAGTTGCAAAAATTCTCGGACAACCTGCTGATTAATCAAGTTATCTTCAGCGACCAGAATACGCATGCCCGACAATGACTCACCCCGATCGCGCAACGTCGCACCTAATCCCCCCGCCTGACGTTTAACAGGACGGCGCACTTCATTTTGCCGCGCATCATTCAATGCCATTCCCAGCGTCAGTTCAAAACTGAACGTCGTGCCAACCCCGGGTTGACTGCTCACCTGAAACTGTCCGCCTAACATCTCAACCAGTTTATGACTGATCGCAAGCCCCAGTCCGGTGCCACCAAAACGACGGGTAATGGAACTATCTGCCTGGCTGAATGGTTTGAACAGTTTGAGCAAATCCTCATCCGACATGCCGATCCCCGTGTCGCTGACACTGAAGCGAATACGGGCCTGCGATGAAGAGACTGCCTGCCATTGCAATTGCACAGAAATGAGACCCTGAGCTGTGAATTTAATCGCATTGCTCACCAGATTGGAGAGTATCTGCTGGATGCGCAAGGCATCGCCGATCAGTTGCACCGGCATCTCTGACGGAACCTCAATTTTCAACTCGAGTTGTTTTTCCGCAGCGCGTGCCGAGAACATGTTTTCAAGCGTATCGAGCAAGGTATCGAGATAAAACGAGGCATGTTCAATGCTGAGCATGCCGGCTTCAATCTTGGAAAAATCGAGAATATCGTTGAGAATCCCCAGCAAACTTTCCGATGACGTATTTATTTTTTCCAGATAGTCCCGAACTGCATCCGGCACTTCCTTGTTGAGCGCCAGTTGTGACAATCCAATAATGGCATTCATCGGTGTGCGGATTTCATGCGACATGCTGGCAAGAAACGCCCCCTTTGCCTGATTCGCACGTTCAGCCTCAGCTTTAGCCGCACGCGCCTCCTGCTCTGCATGAACCCGGGCGGTGACATCATTGCAGGAAAAAACAACCCCCTGAGACGCCTGTTGCGGACAGGATCTGAGTTCAAATATTTTCCCGTTATTGAGCGTGACGGTGACATCGTGCTCGCCGTCTGCCGTATTGGCAAAGAACTCGCGCAGTTGCGCTGACTCCCGAGCGGCACTGAACAGATGTTCGAGTACGTCCCTGTCATTACCGGATGACAAAATAGCCTCAGGAATATGCCACATCAGAGAAAACCGCTGATTCATGCCTTCAATGTCACCCATACCGGATACAGCGAGTATGCCGTCAGCGGTCGATTCAAGCGTCGATTTCAGGCGTGCCGACATGGCTGCGAGCATCCCTTCCGCATTCAGCCGGTTCGTGATATCTCGTGCTGAAATCAGCACAAATTGCAGTTCGCCCGAAATGCAGGTGGACACGGTCTTTTCCACCATGATGGTGGACCCGTCAGAACGCTGAAATTCACTCTCGGCATTTTCCAGTTGCTGAATATTACCAGCGAGCACATCCTGCCAGTAAAACATGCCGACCAGTCCGGCTTCTATTTCCTCGATACTCATGCCGGTCAGCACATCAGCAGAATAACCCAGCAGGTGGCAGGCCTGCGCATTCGCGATGACAATGCTGAGGGTCGCGGCATCGACGGCAAACATCATCTCGTCACAGTGATCAACGAGTTGTTTGACCAGAAAAAAATCCAGCGATTCCGAAGAAGTCATGTGCATGTCAGTTTTTAGTGGCGTCAAAAAAATACGTGGCGCGCTTTCTCGGACTCAAATAGGAAAAAACTTCAGGCGCCAATAAGGCAGGGCGAATTGCCTTGCTGATATTTACCTCCGGCAGCGACTGTAAATCCAGTAAAATTGCCTGCTCTTTGGGCACATCCGGATCATAGACCAAAAGCGTGGGTCGCAACGATTTACCCGATGAGACCGACACCACAATACCGATCGTGCCATCGGACAAACTGACAATACTGCCGGGGGGATACACCCCCATAAAGCGTATGAATGCCTGCAGAATTTTGGCATTCAGCCTGGTTCGATATTGACTGTACAAAGTGGATAACGCTTCATGCGGCGTCAGCGCGTTTGCCGGATTAACCGGATTGCACAGGTTATCGTACAGATTGATGATGCAGACCAGCTGCGCCAGCAGGGAAGTTTTGTCCTGTTTGAGTTTATCAGGATAGCCGCTGCCGTCTGTAAACTCATGATGTTGTGACACGATCAACAACGCTGCAGGATCAAGCTTCGCCCCGCGGGCAATTCTCTCGCCGTAAACGACATGCTCACGCAACAGCGATTTTTCAGCCGTGGTGAGCGGATCAATTTTCAGCGTCACCTTGGTCGGGATTTCCAGCTTGCCAATGTCATGGAACAAACACCCTAAGCCGATCTGTTTAATATCGGCAGGTGGCACTTTCAATTCCTTGGCAATCAGCGTCGCCAGCACGGCCACATTGACGGAGTGAACATAGATTTCCTCACCGGCCAGCTTGTCGTTGAGCGCAAACAACACAGTGCCGTTATCACTCATCAATATGTCAACAAAACTGTCCATCAACTGGTGCGCTGAGGCCATACAAGTGTCCGGACGGGAAAATATGTCGGCATTCATCGTGCGCATCAGTTTCGCGGCATTGGCCACTAATTTTTCACATTCACGCACCTTGGCCCGATGTTCCTCCAGACGGACACGACATGCCTGTTTTTCAAGCAACATGGCTGCAAGTTCAGGAGAGACATCCGGTGTGACATGTACTTCGACCGGCGTGACACAATGCGGCAGTGGAGGCACATCGCTGTTTGCGGGACTGTAACGAATTTCCGTTATCCCCAGCGCGCGGATGGTATTAAGTTGTGCTTCTGACTTGATTTTGAAGCGGTTCAGCGGAAACGGATGATCCATCCACCCAAGGTCGATATAGACATACATGCCTATTTGCAATTGATGCGTTTGGATGGTGACGCTTTCTTCTCTGGACACTGCAATTTCTCCGCACAAACAGTCGAACCCGCAAAATTTACCGCATACTTAAACGCGACGCACTCATCAATGAATGTCGTTCTGAAATGCATGCCAGACCTGGCAAAAATCATCCAGCTCAGCGGAAGCATCCGCGCCCAGACCAAGCTTGATTTCCAGAGCCATTGCCGCAGCATAAATTCTGTCAGCCCCCAGATTCGCTGCGACCCCTTTTAGCATATGCAGTTTATGCATCGCATGTTCCTTCCCGCCCGACTGAAGCGAGCTTACCACGTCCTCAGCCACCCCGAAAAACTCTTCACGCATAGAGGCGATCAATTCCAGCAACATCTCGTCGTCACCCAGCAGCGCAATGACTTCGGCAAGACGCTGCGGATTAAAGCCATCCATCGACAATTCAGTTGGCGCAGCAGAAACCAACACATTCCCGGCTGATACACCTCCCGGCGCGCACAAATGAACCAGCTTTGCCATCAACTGTGCCGAATCAATCGGCTTGCCGATAAAATCAGTCATCCCTGCCTCGCTGCATCGTTCCTGCTCGTCCAGCGTCACGCCCGCACTCATCGCAACAATAGGCAGCGCCTTGAATCTTGAGTCCTGGCGTATCAGCTGCGTCGCCTCCAGTCCGTCCATCACCGGCATTTGAATATCCATCAGCACAATGTCGTAACGCGTTGCATTGAGGCGCTCGATCGCTTCTTTGCCATTGTTAGCGATATCAATCAGCATGCCGAGTTTTTCCAGCATATGCGACGCCAGTTTCTGGTTCACGCGATTATCTTCTGCAAGCAACACACGCTTGCCATGTAACACCTGCATTGCCTCTTGCGCTGGCGTCTCTTCTTCACCCTCGCGCACGACACGCATCTGAGCGGGCACCGGCAAGGTCAGATACAAATGAAATGAACTGCCACGCCCCTCTTCGCTTTCAACTTTGATCGTCCCGCCCATCAACTCGGCCAGATTGCGACTGATCGTCAATCCCAGTCCGGTGCCACCAAAACGACGCGTGATCGAATTATCCGCCTGCACAAACGGCTGGAACAGGTTGGCAAGTTGCGCCGGACTCATACCTATCCCTGTATCCTGAATACAAAAATCCAGCCCAACGCCGTCATCATCCACCTGAATCAGATGGACAGACAGCGTGACCGCGCCCTGTTTAGTAAACTTGATTGCATTCGACAGCAGATTAGTCAAAATCTGCCTCAATCTGAGTGGGTCACCAACCAGAAAATGAGGTATTTGCGCCTCTTTTTTCAATGAAAACGCAAGACCCAGTTCGTGCGTACGCGCTGCCAGCATACGCTGCAAGCTGGCTAGCAACTCATCTAGATTGAACACCCCCACATCGAGCGACATTTGCTGCGCTTCGATCTTGGAAAAATCAAGGATATCATTGATGATGCCCAGCAGTGACCGTGAAGATTCAAGTATCTGGAGCAGATGCCCGCGCTGCATTTCGGATTCGGCTTCATCCAGCGCCAGTTCTGAGAATCCGATTACCGCATTCATCGGCGTGCGAATTTCATGCGACATATTAGCCAGAAAATCACTCTTGGAGCGATTGGCCGATTCAGCTTTATGCACAGCCACTTCGAGCTGCTTGGCCTGCAATTTTCGTTCGGTGATATCTTTGATAAAACAGAACATGCGGCCGCCTGCAATCGGCGCATACGACACCGCCATCCCCACATCAAACATACGCCCGTCATGAGCCCGATGGCAACTCTCAAACTCTTCAGAGCCCAGTTTCATGATTTTTTCGATGCGGGCGGCAATTTTTGCAGGTGAGTCAATCACCTCGATATCCGCTACTGTCATCTGCAGCAACTCATCACGGCTATAGCCCGACAGATGCAAATAGGTATCGTTCACCTCGATAATCCGTCCGCTCATATCAACGACCCAGAACCCGTCGACCGACGTGCTGATCGCCGCTTTATAAATGGCTTCACGCTCCTGCACTTGGGCTTCCATGCGCCGCCGCTCAGTGATATCTGCAAAAACGACTACAGCCCCTTCGAGACGATTTTCACGGTAAACAGGATGCGTTGAATATTCAACCGGAAAACTGCTGCCATCAAGACGCCACAATACGTCATTGGTTTCTGTGCGCGAGATCCCGTCACGGGCAGTGATGTACATCGGACACTCGTCTTCCGGATAATTTGTGCCGTCAGGGCGACTGTGATGCACAACACTGTGCAGCGGTTGCCCCAGCAAATCGGCCGGATCATAGCCCAGCATCTTGGCTGCCGCTGAATTAACAAAAGTACACTTGCCATCGGCTGATTGCCCCCAGATACCGCCACTCACCGATTCGAGCAGGAGTCTTAGGCGCGCTTCACGATCTTCCACCTCCAGATGACCCCGCCGCATGGAGCGAAAGTAAGCAAATAAACCGCCACAGAGCAAAATCAGTCCCGCCCCCAGCGTGGTCATCAGCAAAAATAAATTCCTGCGTTCACGTTCCAGCGCGGGCAACGCAGGCAAATCGCTTTCAGCAAAAACCGTCATACCGTATTCAGGCAGCTGCACTGAACCTATCGCATGAGGAAAAGGCTCGCCTTTTATCTTATGCAAGCGAACATCCTGTTTATCGTCCCAGAGTTCAATTTTTAACCCGGCAAAATCTTTGCGCTGATAGAGATCCAGCCGGTCCTTTTCGCTCAGCGCGTTAATCCTTGCATCCGGAACCGTATTCATCACCATGTCATCATCGTGAGCCATAATGATGACCCCGTTACGGTCAGCGATATACGCATCCGCGCGACGGGTCAGGAAAGATAATGCAGGCACATCGATTTTTGCAACGATAGCCCCCCTGAACTGACCATCGATGACAACCGGTGTTGAGAAATACAATCCGGCGATATGCGTGGTTCTGCCCATGGCATATTGCATACCCGGTGCACCGTTTTGAGCGGCAGTAAACCATTGCCGGTCAGCCAGGTTCGTGCCGATCGGACGACCCGGCGCATTCCAGTTGCTTGCAGCAATACAGTCACCCGATGCATTGACCAGAAAAATCAGATCGACGCCTAGCGAGCGCTGAATCAGTTCGAGATACCTGTTCATATCATCGAGCACCGGATTCGCGATCCACAACTCCGCTGCCTGCGCTTTGCTCAGTGAAGTCGGCCCGCTTTTCGGGTTGAACTCGTTGAGTGAATTCTTAACGCGCAGCGCATTCTGAAAAATATCAGGAATACCCGCGACAAAATGCAGATTCCGTTTAATGCTGGCCGCAACATCACTGGCCGTATCTTCAGCGGCCCGTTGCTCTGAATTGATCAGCGCCTCAAACTCCCCGGAAAAATTAAGCTTAGCAAGATACCAGGAAGCAGCCACCCAGAGGGTCAACAAAACACCGATCAAAGCAAAGAGATGGCGGTAAATCTTTTCAATCAACTGACCCATTGTCACCTTACCCTGCAAACAAAATAGTTAGGCTCTCGCCTGAAACAAGATTCCTCCATACAGCGTGTTGCAGACTACCAATTAACCGGTACTGTCACAATATGATTCTAATCATTTCCATCGATATTCACGCAGCAGCAATCAGCAATTCAATGGTACCGGACGAAAACCGTACTGACCGCACCGGATAAAATGCTGTTTTTCCGGCATCGCACACACTTGCGAGCAAGCCTGTCCCGGCATCAGCCAGATTACGGCAACAACCTGAATTAGCTGGCGAATTGACACAAAAAATTTGCGGAGCGGTCGTATGATCATCGAACAGGTTTACAGAAATCACAAAAAACGATGCAGGGCATCCTGCAACACGGGGCTTTGACTATCATCTGTTCTCTTCCGCGATCTGTTACACCAGCATTTCCTTCATTTCGCCGATAAGCGCCGTCAGTTGATTCTGCAGTTCAACCTCGGTGGACTGGACATTGATGATTTTTTCTATGCCGTTCGAGACGATGCCGCACAGATAATCCTCCTGCCCCAGGGTGAGCGAGACCTGCAGCATGGCGGCACCCAGCTTGTCGGTCAATGCGGCAAACTCCATTCTCATTTCCATCCGGTTGCGGCGCTGGGTCGCATCGATTTCACTCAGCGTCGTGTTGACCCGTACGATCATCCGTTCGATGGCCTCGCCGCGACGTCTGGATTCGTTCTCCGCAATGATGCCGCAGGCGCGCGCTTCCGCCCCTTCAACAAGCATCGCCAGATGATCCCGCAAGCGCCCGCAGCGGTCCGCATCCTCCGCAGGCATGTTGTTGACCAGCATCGCGACATGCGGGTAATGAATCGACATCCGGCTCTTGAAATGCACGATCCTGTCCATCCCCACCATGTGGTCGATCACCGACACTTCCAGAGGGCTGGCCTCACCCTGCCCGGACAGGGAAATCAGCTTCTCCCGCGTGCGCACCTGCACCACGCCGTGCAGCCCGTACAGGGACAGGCCGGCCAGCACGGCTTCTGCCAGCGCCTCCTCGTTGAGGCTTGCGTTGAATTTGTTCAGCGATTCGAGCAGGGCGCCCATCTCGCCCATGCTGGTCATGGCCGTCATCGCCGTGCTGCTGGCATAACTCACCATCTGTTTGAGACCGACACGTTCTGATACCATACCCAGCAGATGCAAAATCCTGGCGTTGAGTTCCTTGGGATCGAACGGTTTGACGATGTAATCACTCCCGCCCGCATCGTAGCCGGAAATTTGCTCTTCTATCCGGTCACAAGCCGAAATGAAAATCACCGGAATCGCATCCGTGTCATCCGATTTTTTGAGCTCGCGGCAGGTTGCAAACCCATCCATACCGGGCATTGCCACATCGAGCAGAATCAGGTCGGGCTGCTCGGTTTTGGCCAGTAAAAGCGCATCCACACCGCTGGCAGCGCCGATGACCTGATAGCTGCCGCTCAATATTTCCTCAAATATTTCACGCATGAAAATATCGTCTTCGACGACCAGAATTTTTTCGCTCATCGCACCATCCCTTGTGATCATCAGACCCGTTCTATTTCCGCCTCGATACGCGCTAACAGCGAATTCATCTGCGGCAAAATTCCCCGCACGGACTGCAGCTCGCCCTGTCCTGCGGCCTGTTCCACCTTGCTACAGAGATCGGCATAGCCCATTGCACCGGCAATGCGCGCAGAAGCGCTGCCGCGATGCGCAAGCGCATGCAGCGTGCCGGCGTCTTCATCCGCCAGCGCAGCTTCCATCGCGGCCAGATCAAGCCCTGAAGTCTCGACAAACCGGCGTAAAAACTTGTTCAGCGTGGCGGGATCCGTTCCGACCATCTTTGCCAGCACGGACGCATCGATGATGTCAGGATCTGCGCATGCAGCCGGCAGGATGCCCGCGCGCTCTGACATGCTCAGCGCATCGTGCGATGCACAAAACTCGAGGAAGGCGCCAAGACTCATCGGCCTGGCGATGAAATAACCCTGCGCCGTGTCGCAGCCAACGCTTTTGAGCATCAGCAGATCGTGGTGTGTTTCCACCCCTTCGGCCACGCTCTTGACGTTCAGCTTGTGCGCCATTTCTATGCTCGACTCGACCACGATGCGCAATGCCTCGTTATCGGTAAAGTCTTTCACGAAGGACTGGTCGATCTTCAGTTCGCTGAAAGCAATCCGCGTGAGCTGCTGCATGGTGGAATAGCCGGTGCCGTAATCGTCGATGGAAAGCATGAAACCGTGCATGCACAGGCGCGCCAGATTCTCCAGCGCGTGCGCCACATCGGTCATGATCGCAGACTCGGTGATTTCCAGCATCATGTGATGCGGCTCAAGCCCGGCCTGCTTCACCACGCGGGTGATCTTGTGCGCCAGATTGGTGTCGTCCAGTGAGACCAGCGAAAGATTGACCGACACGGTGATGACATCGCCTCTGTCGTGAAACAGACGGCAGGCGGCAGCTGATTTTTCCAGCATGATGAAGGTGAGTTCGTCGATATTGTCGCTCTGCTCAAGCAGGCCAATAAACGCACAGGGGGAAACCACGCCGCATTCCGGATGTATCCAGCGCACCAGCGCCTCGGCGCCGGTGAGATTGCCCGTTTTCAGACTGATCTTGGGCTGGAAATACGGCTCGAACTGATCGGCGCGCATCCCCTGCAGGATTTCCTCGAGACTGAAATTTCGCGCTGCCGCAGCCACTCTCTGCACCCTGGCGGTCGGGCGCTCAAATTTCGCAAGCAGCAATTCGAGTTGTGCCAGCGATATGGGCTTTTCGGCCACCCCGAGCAGATTGATGCCGTAGGCTTTGGCCATCGTTTCGATGGACGCCAGCAGCGCCCTGTTCAGCGTGCTCAGAATCAGAATGGAGACGGACGATTCCATCTTGCCCAGGTGGCGCATGAATTCCATGCCGTCCATCTGGGGCATGTTCATATCGCACAGCGCCACATCCACCGGCGTCCCCGCCGTCCCCGCCGTCCCCGCCGTCCCCGCCGTCTCCAGCGCCTCCAGCGCCTGTTTGCCGTCACACGCCTCGCAGATCTCGGCAACACCCAGCGTGCGCAGCATGTTTACGATCATCCTGCGCTGAAAGTCATCGTCTTCGATCACCAGAATTTTCAGCTCTATCAATCTCATATGAACTCCGTTTAATCTTTGATTTCGTTCAGGTGTGCTTCAAACAACCGGCAGGCCTCATAAAGCTCGGTCAGCCCCGCCTGTGCCTCGCCCATCTTGCCATCCCGCCCCGCCTGCTCGATTGCGGCGCAGGCGCCGGCCATGCGGATTGCGCCCACCATGCGGCACGAGCCTTTCATGCGGTGCGCGGTGCACTCAGCATTCACCAGATCGCTGCCATCGAGCATGCCGACCAGTTTGGCCAGATCTGTCTGAATATGTAACTGAAAATCCTGCAGCACCTTGAGCTGCTCGGCCTTGTCCGGGACGATTTTGCCAAGCTCGGCATAATCGACAGGCCCCTGTGTATCCGATGCAATAGACGGCGCCGGATTCGCATCGGAGAGCGAGAGCCACTTTGCCAGCGTCTTTTTAAGCAGCGTCAGATCAGTCGGCGTCACCAGCAATTCGTCCATGCCGGCTGCATGACAGTGCTCCAGTTCACCGGGCAGCGCATTGGCAGTCCAGGCAATGACGGGGGTGCGGGGAAGCCTTTTATCCGCCTCGATCTGCCGTATCGCCCGTGTCAGCGCATAGCCGTCCATCTCGGGCATATGGCAGTCGGTGATGACCAGCGCAAAACGCCCTTCACGCCACTTTAGCAACGCGGCATTGCCATCTTCCGCCGTTTCGGCCCGCAAGCCGAGCAATCCGATCTGACGCGCGAGCAGGTCGCGATTGGTGGGGTGATCATCCACCGCCAGCACCAGCGGTGCGTCCTCACCATTGCCCAGCAGCGGCTTGACCGCACGCTGCTGCTCCAGGGGAAAGAGTGTCGGAATCGACTCCCCCGGTGCAGCCGAGATCGGCAGCACTACGGTCATACTGAAAGAGGACCCCCTGCCCTGCTCGCTGCTCAACTCGATCCGCCCGTCGAGCAGATCCGCCAGACGGCGGCAGATGGCAAGCCCAAGTCCGGTACCGCCGTACTGGCGCGCGGTATCGGCACTCGCCTGCTGGTAGCGTTTGAACACGCTCTCCTGAATCTCGCGCGGAATGCCAATACCGGTATCCTTGACCGAAAAACGTATCCGCTCGCCGCTTTCGAGCGATTCGAGGTACTCGGCGCGCAGTTCGATCTCTCCGCGGGGCGTAAACTTGATCGCATTGCTGACAAAATTGTTCAGCACCTGCGACAGGCGCAGCGGATCGACGATATGCGCCGCACTGAGCCGGGAGTCGCTGTGCTGCCAGAGCAGCAGATTTTTTGAACTGGCGATATGCGAATAGGTATTGACGATTTCCTGCAGCAACTGAGGGATCGCGGTGGATTGCGGCGCCAGCGCCTGACGCGGCGCGCGATAAACTCAGCAAAATTGCGAGATAAATCACACCAGATTTAATTTGTACAATGTGAAAACGAATTGTGCAGGATTAAAACCACAAAGGAAAGCCGACCACACAGAGTCGGCTTTCCTCATCTGAGACCCGGTGGATTACAGATGCGTTTCTTCTGATTCGCCAGACAGACGTTCACGCAGCGCATAACCTTCCAACGCCCATATCTTTTGTTTGGCATTATCGCGGGCAATCCTGCGTCCCAGTTCCGCGTCAAAGTTCTCAGGGCTGGCGCAGGCACTCTCACCGGTACAGGCAGCAGATCGTCAGAGTGGTACCGGGGAAGATGTGGTAGCCCTGGGCGACAATCACCTGGTCGATGCGCTGCGGCGTGACACGCGGGGCGATCAGACCCTTGGCTATAATTTCCTGCTCTAATGCATAGTCGGACATGATATTTCCATTCAGTTCCCCGGATTCAAAAGTGTAAGGCCGCGAGCGATTTGGCATTGATTTGCACCGCTTTTGGCACAAAAATTATACTAAAATCCCGTTAAAACCTGCCTTATACACTACAAGCTTTAACGGGAAAAACCACCTTGCTATTGACACACCTAAATCCGGCTATTCGGAATTATCATCCCCAAGTTTTTCAAGATAATTAACCTCTGTCACCTCCATGATGTCACTATGGATTGCAGCGATTGCGATGCCGATAAAAACCCCGATCATCAGCCAAACAAAAACAGACTGGTACGCCGCGACGGCGGCCAGAGCAGCCGAGAGTGCCAACAGAAGATAGTGAATAGGCTTCATTGCCACACCACCACCAATACATCGGCAATCATGGCGCAACCGGCCATGTGATTAAGCTGGGGAATCCTGTCTGCCTCGTCAGATCAGCCAGCGCTTGTATATAGGTATCCAGTACAGTCAGATCATCGGTCGGCTTTAAACTTAGTCGCAATTCGCGTGCATGACGTTCATATCGCCACGCAACTGCAGCAATGAGACCATCACGTTGAGCACGCAATTCATCGGCTGACGGCGGCAAAATCGCCGCCTTGCGAATCTCATCCGCTTCCGACTCTGTAACTTGCACAAGCCCATCAGGTGCGAAATTAGCATGCACTTCTTCCGAGTCATACCAGTAAAGTTGATTACTACTATCTTTATAGTGTGGCATTTTTTTTCCTTTTAACGAAGTTCATTCCAACTAGCCAGCGTTCCAACTGCCGTTACCACATAAGTAGCTCCAGGCGGCACAATAAAATTACCGCCCGTAACATAACCTGCGACGGAGCCAGCACTAACCGTAAACCCACTTCCGTTGATGCTGACAGTGATTAAGGTATTTGGATTTATCATTGTCACGGAAATATTTACGATAATTGGCTTCCCCGATGCATTGGTATAGGTAGTGCCTAAGACTCTACCTGCAAGTACATTCTGCCAAACCTGCCCAACCCCTAGCCCACTGCTGCCAGCCATTTGAAACCAAGTGACACCATTGCTTACCAGCGTTAAATTCTCCCACTGGCCGATGGTGATGGATGTAGCAACCGCTCCTACTGCGTAGATATTAGCATCCCCAGATATCACACAAGGAGAGCCATTAATATTCAAAATATTTACAATTGATCCGGACGGAACAGACAAGATTGAAGGCAAAGTGATGTTGGCATTTATACCTACTGAATAATAACAACGACCAATATCTGTGGCTGTCATTACGTAATTCGCAGCCGTTCCATTAACACCGCTGGAATGCAACCCGACACCTCGAATCAACGCCAGAATTGCCGTTAAAAGCTGTGTAAAGCTGGCTGGGTTAAGCGCGACGCCAGAAGATTCAATCACTCTCGCGATTTCCTCCTGAATGGCATTGAGCGCGTCGGCCGACATGGTTGTCGCTGGATCATTGGTGGCGGGATTACCGGGTTTGTAGCCGTGCTTTCCGACACCGAACAGATCGGTTGCTTTGGTAAGTGTATTGATGCGTTGCATAAGATTCTCCTATAACCCTAATTTTGCTTTTTCAACACGACCCCACGCGCGGCAGTCCTCGACAAACGCGTTATAGGTGTTGAACTCTGTCGATGGTGCAGTGCGCAACAGCTTGATCTCATCCGCCGTTGTATAGCGTTCAGCAATTGCATCCGCGACACGCTGATTGATCAATCGAATGTGCGGACTCGCCATTTTCAGTTCCGCAACAAGCTCGGGCGCAAGAATGGCAGGATTGATAATGCTCGCGGCGATTTCTTCCGGCTGATCAATCGGCAGAGTCACGCCATCTGGCAGGCACATGTAAGTCACCCCGCCAGGTAGGGTGGCCAGCTCGACCCCTATCTGGTGATGGTCGTCACCTTCCGGAAGGTGCAATGTCCGCGTTACCTGCTGGTCGATATATTTTTTGTAAGAGATGATGGTCGGCATAGTGCTTTTCCTTTGATAAGCGCAGCATGTGCTGCAAAGAGTGGGTACGCTGCGCGTGCCCAAGAATTGATATTGCTGAATCTGTTTTTCCGTTGCGCAAGGCAACGCGGTAGTTGTAAAGGCTATGTCGGCGGATAAATCGCTTACTCACCCAGGTGCGATATCCAACGAAGTTAATGCCGCGAGATACAGGCGCGATGGTTGATTTTGATAATTCAAGACTCAGCTCAACTTTGATAAAAGCGATGATGCGTGCCTGGCATTCAATGGCGTAATCATGAGAAATTCCAAATAGCACAAAATCATCCACATACCGGCAGTAACGTTTGATCCTCAGCTCACGCTTGATAAAGTGATCTAATGGATTCAGGTAGATCAGCGCATAGAGCTGCGACAGCAGATTTCCGATAGGGATGCCAACCGGTTCACCGTGATCAGCAAACGCCATCATCAAATCAACCATGCGAGCATCTTTGATCTTGCGCTCGATCAGCCTGCGCAAAATAACGCGATCAATGCGGTAAAAAAACTTTCTGATATCAAGCTTTACCGTGTAACTGCCGGACGGACTGGCTTGCAAGGCAGCCTGCGCATAATCAGCCGCCTTGTGCGTACCCTTGCCGATTCGGCATGCGAATGACTGATCGATAAATACCCGCTCAAAGATCGGTGATATCACCCGATATACGGCGTGCTGTACCACCAAATCGCGGAATGCCGGCGCATAAATTGTCCGGCGCTTCGGCTCGTGAACCACAAAAGTGTAATACGGGCGCGGCGAATAACTTCCATCGCTCAGCTCGCGATGCAACTCATCCAAATTACTGGCTAGATGCTTCTCAAACTTAAAGCAGGCGCGTTTGCCGTGCTTATGCCGTGCAGCCATGTGAAATGCGTACCGCAACGCTTCTAGCGTTGATGCAAGCGGATATAAATGACCGATGCGCTTCATATCGTCTGACCTTCGAGACGATGACCCGCCCTACCAGAAAGGCGGAAGCCGTCCGATTTCGCCACAACTTTCGTCACGCGCCGGAAAGCGTCTCCCTTGATTCCACTTTGACTAAATTTCAGTCTGTGAGGTATCGAGTCCGCGCGAAACCCGACGTTGTTGTTCGAGTTGCCGCGCACGTTGTTGAGATTCAACGCCCACACCCCGGCGGTCGTCCCGTTGTTCCAATTGAACGCCGCGATCGGGCACATGTTAAGACGCCTCCCGTTTATCAAGCTGACGATCGGCAACTATCCAGCCGCCGATCATTCTGCCCAATTCATCCACCAATCGAGACAAAGCGAGGTAGCGATGCTCGCCCAGCTCGGTTGGTGATTTTTCCATGCGACGACCATCTTTAAACTCGAAATAGCCCAGTGTGTATGCCAGGCGTATCAGCATGCGCAGCTGCTCATGTCGTGTATCAAGATTGGTCATCGCTGTTTTCTTGTGATAGCGCTTTTGCGCCTCAACAATAAATCCGTACACGTCGTAAGCCGCGCGCCGAATTTCGAGCGCGAGACCATACTTTTCGTGTTTCGGAAAGTGGTTGAGGTGGATATTCATCAGTTTGGCAAACTCCATAAACTTCTGATCCAGTTTGGCTTCATCGTGCAGGCCCATCGCTATCGCTCAAGCCCTCAGAGATACAAGGCCGCGCGAAACCCGCCGCCGGCGCCCGAGTTGCCGCGCACGTAGCTGAGACTCAACGCCCACACCCCGGCGGTCGTCCCGTCGTTCCAAGCGAACGCCGCGAGCGGGCACATGTCATTCGGCCTGTAGTCGTACAAATAATCATTGCCGAATGCATTGGTACCGCCAACCCCGGCAGCCAAAGGCAGACCTGCGCCCGTTGCTGCCCAAGCGTTCCCGCTGGTCGCTGCGTCAAACACCTGACTGGCTGAACCGATCGGCGTCGCGCGATTAGCGCCGGTTGCCCAGAGCGCGCCGTACGTTGTTCCTAGGTTATCAAAGTTGTTCGATAACGCAGGTGAACCCCAGGCATCGGTTGACAACGTATTTCCTGCGGTCAGGCTCTTCATTGCCACACTGGTTTTAGGCAGGTAATAACTGGCCGGAACAATGGATACGGCGGTCGCTGCTGCTGGAATAGCGGCTTTCAGACCTGGTGCTGCAATCACAATGGTGCCGGGCGCTGCAATACCGGTTGTGACGGCATATTGATTTGTATCGCCAGCGAACATGATCATGTCTCCAGCTGCGACCGTTCCTGTGCCGGTAATCAGTGGGATAGATGTAGTGCCGATCGCAAATCCGGTTGCTGCACTGGTATAGCCAGCGCCGGTGCTGGTTGGCACCTGAGCCGTCAGACCTATGCAGATTTCATAGATCACGCCGTTAAGGTCGGCAATCCCGCAGTTCTGGCCGTTATGGGTCGTCTTTGCAAACTGGTTTGCGCTGCCGGTTTTTGGTGCAGTTGGATAAGTTGCGTGTCCTGCTGATACATATAGGATCGCTGCATCATTCGCATCTCCAAGCGCATTGTTATTGCAGCCCTTGGGAAAGTTATTTGTGGCGTGATACCACGCGCACCACGTTGTCGAGGTAGAGGCTTGTGCATGAGCTAGCGCCAACAATGCCAGCGCCTTGTTGACAAATAAGCTGCCAGGGAAGAAGTTTGCACCGCGTGTTTTAGCGGCTGCGATCACGCCATAATAGGCGTTTGCAGGCGCGCCAGTTAAGCTGCCGATCGGATTGTTTGAGGCGGCGGTTGAAAGCGGATTCCCGCCTCGGATACTGGATGCTGTACCGTTATTATTCGAACACTTGTACTTATCAACAAACACACCAGACTGAATATTTCCACCGTCATAGAATGCGCGATGCAGCGCATATCCGGCCGTGTTGGCAGCAGCGACGTTCGCGTAAAAACTGAATGGCTTTACATCAACTACATTAATCGCCAGCCCGTTTGCGCCGGTTCCAAATTTATAGAAAAAGGCTGGTATCCAAACCATGACGGAGCCATCGGAATATTGGTAATTCCCGTAATCATCCGAGTATGGATTGAATATTGCATTGCTTAATGGATACATGCCGAAGGGCGGTTGAGGGCAAATGCCAACCCCAAATCCGGCAGCGCCCGCAACCCCGATATCGTTCATCGCCACTGAGTAGTTTGTTACAAGTGGGATTATCGGCGTCCAGTTTGTAGGATCATTTGCAGGATCTACTGCTTTTGCTCCTGTTGTTTTAGCGCGGTAGGTTAGTAAATTTATCGGCGACCAAACTACCGCCCCGATGTTATAGGAACCACTTACCCATGATGCGGCACCCGCGCCGGCGAGCGCGCTGGTTGAGCTTGCGGCTGCCTCTGCTGCTTTAGTGATGGCCAATGTAGTTTGGGTGGCTACTGTTATGGCATTTGTACCTGTAGTAATGGCATCGGCATGCGTTGATGTGACGTCTGCTGAGGTCAGTGCAGCTTTTGCGGTTGCAATTGCTGCCTGATTAGCTGTCGTTACAACATCAGCATGGGTCAATACAACGTCCACTGCTGTCAGTGCAGCCTTTGCGGTTGCAATTGCTGCCTGTGCGGCGGATGTATTGGCCTGGCTAGTTGCTTGAGCCAATATTCCGCTCGCCGCGACATTAATTTCCGCATCCTTGTCTGCGATCAGCTTGGCCACGCTGCGCACCGGTCCGCCCGCCGTGGTCACGGTTGTGCTTGCATCGCCATGCACTACTTGGTGCATCAGTACCGCATCTGCGGCGAGTTGATCGATGTCGCTTTTGAGTGTCATGTTTATCTCCTGATTCTGTTAAAAGTGGCTGGGCAAATTGCTGATAAGGCTGTGCAGCGTGGTGCTGGCCAGTGCGATGTTGTCAATTCCGTTCTGTACCGCTAGGCGCAGATAATCATTATCGACCGGAGCCGATTCCTGAAAACTCAGCACCGCCACCCCCAACGGACTGGCCTCAGCAAATACCAGGCGTGCGGTGTCGAGCGTCATGCTGTCACCCGTGCGATCACGTCGATATTGCCCTTGGCAATCACAGTGGCCACGCCATCTGGTGCGGTGGCAAAAATGTCGTAGCGGTACAGCCCGACCGGCATTGCTGCGCTGGCCAGCTTGTCGATGAGCACGGTGATATATCCCGCCAGCGGCGTGCTGGTATCAAAGCCAAACGTGCCGACCAGCTCATTCTGGGTACCGCGAATCTGCCCGGCGAAGGTATAGCCAGTCAGGTCCATCGGGACTACGCCGGTCAGCACATTGATGCGCATCAACAGCGTTTCGCCGCGAACTATTTTCAGATTTCTGAGCGCTTGTGGATTCATGATTCCTTACCAGTAATTGGCTGACGACACAGTGGCCAGCAGCGCGTGTAGCGCTGGTGCGCCATACATGACGTCGTCGCGCCCATAGGTCAGCACGACGTCGATCTGCGGCTGCGTCATGGTCCAGTTCATCAAAGCGACGGTGTGCGCAGGCTTGAGTTTATTGATCCGGCACTGCAACTCGGTTGATTGCCATGAACGCAGCGGACTATCCGATGGGTCCTCGCAGGTCATATCGTGGATCGCGATGTAATCACCGACATTTACCTGCCAGGCAAACAGCCAGTCAGCGCCAGTCAATGGAGCGTCACATGGATCATCACAGCTGACCTCGTGAAACTCGCTGATCGATACGTCGGGGTAGCCCAACTTCGCCGCCAGATCGATGAAATACTGCCGGCTCTGTCCGCCGGTGCTAGCGAGCTTTTCCACCAGGCGCGTCCGGCGTTGCGCAAGGGTGCTGGCCGAATCGGTGCCGCAGCAACTATCCGGCAGCCCGGCGATGCGCTCCCAGTCAGTAAACAACTGCGTTGTCGTGCGTGGGTCGGCCTCAATCAGGATTTGATCGGCAGCGAGTTGAGCCGCATCCAGCGCACGGCCTTCTGCCTCCAATTCAGCGGATAGCATCGGCGCATTAGGGTTGTATGCAACCGGTGGCAGCAGACGTTTCAGTAGTTCGCTATGCATCATGTCAGCGTTACCGTACCCAGCGATGCAATCTGTGAATGGACTGCATCAACCAGCGGAATGACGTTGGCGGACGGACTGGTCAGATTCACATCAATAACACCCGCAACGCCCGCAATCAGCGATTCGATCTTGACACGTCGTACCACATCGCCTACATGCAACGAGGCGAAATAGGTCTGCATTACGCTGTTGATTTGTGCCGCAGCTAACGCCTGGGTAGTTCCGGAAAGCGTCAGTACAGCAGCAATGTTGACGGCCAGTAATTGCGGTGCCATCACCAGCACATTCGCGCAAACCGGCCGCACGCTTTCGATATAGGCATATACATCGGCGATCATTTGTACCGAGGGCAGTCCGCCCGCCACCTCGATCACTACGTCCACGCTATTGAGCGCACGTCGCTGAGGGTAAATATAGGCGTCTGTCACCCCCGGCACTGCCAGTGCCCAGGCCGCATAATCATGTATCGCGCCACCAGCGGGAGGCAATCGCATTCTGGTCAACAACCTGACCAGCAAATCCGCGTCAATTTCGACATCTGTGCCGCCCGTCATGCTGACGATACTGGCTTGTGACTGCACACTCGCTGGTGCAGCGCTCAAGGTCATTGCAGTGCCAGTAATCTGATTTCCAGCCAGACCCGCGACAGTTGCTTTGGCGGGGATGTCCACGGTACCACCCGCACCGATCAGTGCGGATACAGTAGTCAAAAAGGCGACGCCGCTGTTCAGTTTTCCCTCCGTTCCGATCGGAACAGCGCTACCCGCTGCACCAGTCATGCGCACGATTCCGGTGGCTATCGATGCCGCCTTGCGATAGATTCCGTACCGACTGGCGTGACGCTCAAGATAATCACTGTCAGCGGTATCTGGAAAAATCTGACGCACGATCCACTGTTGGTGCTGATACAAACCCTCGATGGCCGCTCCCGTCGCATTGGCGCGGATTGCAAAATCCGAATCGACTCCGGTCGAAGCACTGGGTTGCAGGTTGGCGATATCGCGCAGGATATCGGCGCGGATCTGACGGTAATCGGGGGTAATGTTGGGCATAGCGTTAAACCACCTGTACAGGATGCTTAAAAGTTAACGTTTCTCCGCTGGCCGCCAGTACCTCGATCAGCAGGTTGAGACGGCCTGGCATACGTTCGGTGGACACATTGATTTGTGTGGCGCGACCATCGGCCAGAATCGGTGCCAGCGCCTGTTCGGCGTATTGCTTAGCCAGCATGGCTACACGCGACAAATCCTTTTCGCGCTGCAATTCATGCAGGCGACTGCCAAGCGTTTTATCGGCCCAATAGCTGCCGAGCGGGATTTCCAGACGCATATGACAGGCGTTGGCCAAGCCATCGGCGGGATCGCGTTGAGGGGTGCCATTGATCAGCACATAGTCGCGGGTAATGGGGTCGATTCGGGTGTCCATGTGCGCAGGTTACGCGCGCGCATGAATGCAGTTAAGACGGAAAGACTTCCGGGGGTTACATTTGACTTACAGGAGCTGCGACACTGCCGCCCTGCGGATCACTGTGAGTATGGCCGTTGTGAACTGTACGCATGTTGGACATGGTTTTGTTGCCGTGGTCGCTGATATCGCCCTGGGCGACGATACTGCCACCCACATGCAGGTCACCACTGGTTGTCACCAGCGGCGTGGTGATGTCCACGGCGACAGCGGAGAACACCTGCATGCGTCGGTCGGCCTTGAGAATGACGTAATCGCCCCACTGGTTGTAAAGCGCCGTCTCGCCGCTGGACAACCCTTTCAGGCGCAGGTTGCCATTTTCAGTTGCGATGACGATTCCGTGCGCTGTTTTTCCTCCGATCGGAAGTACGATCGCCATCGTGCCAGCAGGCGGATTGCTGGTAAAACCGAAGTGCTGAAACAGCTCGGTATCCTGTAAGCGCTCGCCGCTCATCCCTTCAACCTGTATCAGCTGCACTGCGCCCGCCGCCTTGACCAGCGTCACCACCCCACGAAAGGCTAAGCGGATGCCACTCAGTGCGCGCCGAATACGGTTATCGATTTGAGCGATCATTTTGTTGTGCCAGATACATCAATGATCTGCCCAGGAACGCTATTCTTGCCGCGCCGGTGCTTGTTCTTATGAGGGTGGGCATCCATGATCCAGACTCCATCTTCTTTGAGCCGTAACGTAGTGCGTGTTCCCTCGCTGCGGCTGCGCGTGAATTTGCGCGCCATCAAAAAAAACACCGCCTCGATGCCGTGCGGCTCGGATATCACATTAACCCGCTGTCCGGGCTTCCAGAGCAGCGGCACTGAATCAGTCGCGCCGACAATCCGATGCCCCTGTACCGTAGCGGTCAGCGTCAGTCCCTTCAGTCGGCTATCCGAGATCAGCTTTTTGGCGCGATCAAGACAAACCGCATAATTGTCTGTTTCATGGTCGGTGACGATCTTCGGTCGGTACCAACCGATGCCGGTATCCTTTGCTGTCGCAGTCAGCGCATGCTTACCCGGTTCAGTCGCCGTGCCGTGGGTTTGCCCCAGCACCGTCACCTGCGAATAACGCTCGGCAACTGACTCCGTTTTATCCAGGCTGAGTACATTATTGCCACGACCATCGCGGCGTAGCACCAGCGTGGCTACTACTGGCTGGCTGTAATCAGGCCCCCCGATCACCAGCGTCCCATCCGGTTCAAACCACGGCCACAGGCCATTAGCCTCTGCGGCATGTGACAGGGCGTCCCACGCACTATCGCCGGGTTCGATATTGATTTTCTCGCGAACCCGGCTGCTGTCCGCATCGATGCGCGGCGTTTTGATACCAAAGTCGCGCGTCAGGGCAGTACAAAGCTCCTTAAGACTGACCATCTGCTTGGTGAAGATCGGCGCGGAGCAGTCCAGCAGCACCGCAGCATGATCGCGCCCTGACATCGAGAAGTTATGTGCAGTTTTGCCGACCTGATGACTGACTTCATCAACACGCCCGGTCAATACCGTGTCGCCGCCAACCTTAACGATAACCGGCGCACCTGGCGCGACATCGGGCGGCATCATGCCACCTGACATCCCCAGCGTGACATGCCACGCATCGGCAGGTGTGAGCAGATCGGAGTCTATCTCATAGCCAGACCAGTCGCGATGCGTCTTGCCTGCAATCAGCAGTTCGACGGATTCAGCGGGCGTAGGCATGAATGCGATCTCCGGCCTGGACAAACGGACTACGCGCATCATTCAGGCGATACAGCTCAGGTGCCCGTGCGTGATCGCCGTACCATAAATGGGCTAATAGCCTGAAATTACCACTCACTTCCACGGTGCGCAGGATCAGCGGCGGACGTGCCGCAATGATTGCGCGCGCAGTCTCCTGTACAGCCAGCGCCTGATTCTTGAGTGGCTCAGTGATCGGGCGGCTTTGCTCGATGCCATAACAGGCGCGCACCTGTTCGATGGCCACTTCAATGGCGGTACGGGCGGTATTGGCAATCGCCTCGATCGCGACAGGTGAAAGTGTCGGGGTGGCGGCTTCAGCGCCCAGTACATAGCTGGCCGCATTCGCTAAACCAACGGCTGTATTGACCCGGAGGGTGGCTGCCGTGGTTGCAATGGCCGACGCTTCAGTATTGGAGGCCGTCGTTGTCGTGTTCTGAAAAATTGAAAAAGCGTTCAGGTCGCTTTGAATACTGCTCCAGTCGGCAGTGAGATTGCCGGTGAAAGCGCGTATATCCAGCAGGCCACCCACCAGCGCAGAAATATCGTTCCCCCAAGCGCGAGGGTAGGCCAGTACATCCAGGCCGGACAAGACGACACCGGCTTGCGCTGTGATCGCCAATAAAGGGTTCATCAGCGCCGTGCGTAGCGCATTAAGAGAGGACAGCGGATTTGCAGCACGCAACCGGTCAATCAGTGAGCCGTGCGCTTCTGTCGCAGCTGCTGTAGCGAGTGAGCCATGCTGGGATATCGTTTCAGCAAGTTGCACAGGTAAAGTGCGGTTGAAAAATGGTTCGCCAGGCGTGGATTCGACAAACTCGATGCTGACAGTTGCCTGGTCAACATTGTCGGCATCATGGTGGACGGAGTAGCGCGCCACTTGCGCTGTCTTGAAAGACCCGAAGACAGGATGAACCAGCTCGCCACTTCCCGGTAGATCAAGCTGGCCTAAAAACCACTGCAACCGTACTTCGTAATCAGCACCATAAAACACCGCCTCGATGCTGATATGTCGCGCGCCGCGCCCCATATCTTCGACATCAGCGCCATTCCTGTACGGGTAACTCTGCTCGGCAAGGGCGCGATCCGCCGTATCGTCCGTTTTAACGATATCGAAAACGGTGCCGCGAAATGAAGCATCTTGTAGTGTTTGTATCCAGGCCATGCGCGCAGGTTACGCGCGCGCATGAGGGGAGTTAAGGCGGAAAGCCTTCCGGGGTAGGGCTCAGTTACGTCGCGCTGTGCTGGCGTTTCGACGGTTAACGACAGTGGCGATCTGTTCACCATCAAGGTGTAGGTTAACTTCAAGAGCCTGCTTAGCCTCTTGATTACCCCATCCGGCAAGGATTGTGGCTATCATCCCGCCGATGCGATCTTCGTACTCACTACCCTTGACTGCGCCGTGATAAATACCCGTTCCGATTAATCCACCAGCAGCACCCGCACCGATCACTGCCATACCAGCTGCGCTACCAAGCGCAGTTCCAGCGGCTAGCGCACCACGACCCAATGCCGCTGGAGCGCCTTTGGTTTTGGTCAAAATAGTTTCAAGAATGCCGCCGCCTTTACCTCCACCCATCAGACTGACAAGACCTGCTGCTCCAGCTGCTGCTGCAAGTGCGGCTAAAGCTGTAGTTGCTGCGACCGTGGCCGCAGTAAGATTAGGGTATTCCTGGGCAATTGAGGTAAAACCATCGGCAACCGATCCGATTAGCGGCGTCAGGTTTTCAAAAGCATTTTGCGTGGCAAAAATCTTTTCATTGGCGGCTTGCTGGGTTTTGAATCCAGCCTCGCTGGACATGACGGAAAAATTCTTATCTACAGCATTGCCATCTCCAGCATGCATCTTTCCTTCAACATCAGATAGATATCCCTGATTATTCATCAGACCCAACAATCCCATTAGGGACTGTTGATTATGGAAGATTTTCCCAACCTTTGAACCTTCCATTTGCTTAGACATTGCCTCGATAATCGACCTTTTTTCTTCATTATTTCCAGCGCCCTTAAGCTTGTTTTGCAATCCCTGATAGGACTTGTCTTTACTGATGATTTGTTTCACCAAATCAATGGTTGCATCAACCTTATTGACTCCGTTTGCTTGAGATTTTAAAAAGAACGAATCGGCATTTTCAACCCCAACATTTTTAAGATGCTTAATGAAGTGCGGTGTATTTATTTCCATCAATAGGTCGCGCAGATTATTACCGGCTTCATCTTTAGTTCCTGCCGTAATGACCGCAGCCTGATTCCACGCAGCTAATTTTGAAAAACCAGCCTTTCCGGACATCCCTAAATTGGTTGCCATCGCCATTTGCTGAGGCAACCATTTCGCCATATTTTTCAACTCAAATCCACCAGCCTGCCCAGCCGCAAGCGCAACATCCATTATTGAGGATAAATCCTGCGGTTTAATCTTGAACGTTTGCATCGCCCGTATGCCGATATCTGATAGCTGAGTAGCATCTGCGCCAGAGGCGGTCGCTGTTTTCATCAGCGTGGGCAACATCGCCATTGCATCTTTACCCGACATAGCGCCAGATGCAATTATGTTATCCAGTGTTTCAGCAGCACTTTCACGAGAACCACCACCATATCGAACAGATTTTTCAATTGATGTGTTCAACTCGCGTTTGCCTGCGATTCTCCCGATAGTGTCGCGCTCAGTGAAGGCGGTATTCGACATCTGTGCCAGGCGCATGCCGTAATCCATCGTCTGACCGATTGGCTTGGATAGTACATAACCGGCAGCGGCGGCACCACCCGCAACGGCAGCGCCGGTCTGCAAATTACGCATCGCCTTTTGTGCCAGCGTGAATTTGCCCATCTCGTTATTCAGCTCACGAATTTTGTTGCGCGTAGCTTCAGCGGCGCGAGTCTGTTCGCGCATGGACATCGAGCCGGACCGTGCAAGCCGGTTATAGGCGGCTTCAGTGCGCTGGATTTCACGCTGGATGTTTTGTTCGGTGCGCAATCCAAGCACATCGGCGGCAGAGCGGACCTTGCCAAGATTACCAACCGTGCGCGTCAGGCTATCGGTCGCTTTTTCAGTCTTGGCAATACCTGACTGGATGTCGCGCTGCGAACGCGTAAACGCGCTCGAGGCGAGATCACGCAACCGCATTACCAGGGAAAGTTCGAGATTTTTACCGCTCATGACTTCGCCTTTCGATGGCCTTTGAAACGATGAGTGTTAGATTCTCCCTTGGTTTTAACGCCAGAGAGCTGTTTGATTACGGACAGGTGTGATTCGATTTCCGCCTCAGACATATCCAATATCTGAAGCGGATCAAATCCGGCACGGGCGAGCAGCGCCTGCACCAGACGAACGCTGTTTAGCTGCTGCTCAGCGCGTCGAGCTTTTTTTCGACTTCATCCGATGCATGTTCGAGTGCGACGGCATCGCGATCATACATCCCCATCAGCAAATCAACGGTGACTTGATCTTGCGGCAAGCCATCGAAACTGACGCGCTGTGCCATCGTTGCGTAGCGTAAGGTATTGGGCGATGCATCAGCCCCAACGGCTTCCACGGCAGCGCAGGAGTCACGCAGCGTGGCAGGCCGAATGGTAAAAGCTCTCAGCAACTTGTCCGCAACCTCAATGCCGATTGGTAAAACGCTTGAAACAGCAATCTTGCTCATCGTTTAGACCTTCCGCAAACAATACAGGCTGATATCACGGACCGCTTCGCCTTCCAGCTGATATTTCGACCCGATGCTGGTTACATTGCTATCCGAGAAGGAGGTCTTTTTACTGGGGTTCCCGACCGGATAGATTACGATCTGCGCATCCTTCATCGCACGCCAGTCAAACTCACCGACCGATGGGGCAGGAGCGGTAATTTTCATCTCGATGGATTCAGCGCCCGTCACGCTCCCTTTGGGACGTCCCGTCCGGTTCATGGTTTTAACGGGTTTGCGCCCGGTATTAACGGTATCGTCAAAAGAAACGACATCGACTTCCTGTCCGTTGATCTCAACGACGATCTCACCATCATATTCAAGTGCCATATTTTTCTCCCTAGTTACAGAATCAGATCAATGCGCCCGGCAAATACATGCAGGCCATTGACTACGTTGGTCGGAATCTTCGCATCCAACCGGTTCGGGTCTTGCAGGTCACGCTCAACGATCAGGCTAGACTTCCACTGATCCACGTTCTGAACGATCTCCAGCTCTTCCAGCTTGTACAGCACGTCGAGCAGCTCGGAGCGTACTTTGTCTGCGGTACGTGCCGACAGTTTGTCGCGCGGGAAACGCAGGCTGATACGCTCGCGGCAAGCTTTACGAACATAGTCCAGCGTGCGGATCGTGGTCAGGTCGAGCATCGAGATATCCGGCACACCCTGCGGATCCAGCATGTAGGTGGTGATGGCACGCACGATCTGCACCTTTTCACCGGGGCCGACTTCGGAAGGCGATACGCCGTTGTACAGGCAGTTTTCCTGCTCGACGCGCCCCAGGCGATTGATCAACGGAATCGCCATGATGCCGGTCAGCGGTAAGGTGTTGAGCGGACGCGCCGGATCCTCTTCGGAGGCGATGACTGCACCATAGGCCGCAGCGACCTCGTAGCTTTGTTCGTATCCGTTAGGCAGTAAAAATCCGCTGATACGCCCACTGTTGATGCTAGCGGCCAGCGTGGTTGATTGTGCCAGCGTGCCAGTGTGCGCATAAATTCCGATTGCGCCTCGCTGCTCCAGTGGGCCGGATACATTGTCCAGGTGCGTGCGCAGCGCGGTCAGATTAACTGTGTCGTTCCATGCGGTAATGATGACATTGTGTCCGGCGGAAAATACCGTGGCCAGCGCAGTCGCAATGGCAGGATCAGTTGCTCCGCCAGTCATTGCAACCACCGCAGCCGTCACGCCAGCCGCCGTTGTAGTCGCGCTGAACTTGATCGAATTGCCCAGCGTGCCTTTGTTTTTCGCAGTCAGGGTAACTACACCAGCCACCGCACTAGCCGTTACCGGCAGATCCGGCTGCTTGCCGATCTGTGCCACCAATGCCGCAGCAATGATGGTGGGCGTATCTGCTGCCGACACCGCAATCACAACAGACTGGTCGCCCACATTCAGTCCCAGGGAACCACCACCAGAGGCGTTACCAGCGAGCGTGACCGTGCCAGCAGCAGCGATAGAGCCGCCAGCATCATCCAGTGCGATCATGGTCAGCGCCAGATAGTTGTTTGCCTGCAAGGCCGAGCGTGCCATCAAGTGTGCAATTGAGCCGCGACCAAAGTAGGTGGCTGCATCCACGTCTGAGAATACGTCGATCGGCGTGTTGGCCAATACCGTTCCAGCAGCGATTTTCTGCCCGACGATCAAGGTTTTTTGCAGGTTACCCGGCAACGTGCGTACCGCCGTTGAAGTATTAAATTCAAAGTATTTCCCCGGCTTGCGGATCGAGGCAGGCAGGTTGTTGAATGCGATATTGGTGCTGGCCATTATGCCGCTCCTTTCTTGTTGGTAGTCACTTCAACCAGGTCGCCATCAGTGATACGGCGCTGGTAGTACGCGGTATCCGGCACTTCTACCGCCTCGGCATCCGTAATGTAATCGTGCGGTTTGTCTTCTTTCGGGACATTCAATCCCGCTACAGCTTGAACTTTCATGACAGCTCCTATCGTAACGTTGTCAGATCTGAAGCATCAGCGACATCATCGCCGGGCTTCAGGTAATAGTTGATTCCCATCTTGAGCCACATTGGATCCGTCAGATCAATCGGTTCGCGTGGTTGCGTCTCAACAAACTCGGTATGCCATTCGCGGGCTAATACCGACAGCGCCTGACCATTCAGCTTGGTGTTGTATAAAGTCCGGATCGGACCCGGCTTCAGATAGTCAATCGGCAGCCCCAGATCTGAATTGACCAGCAGCAGGCTGACATCCTTCATCATCTGATAGGTGCCGACCTCCCTGATCACCCCGTTCACCGTCAAACCATGCCGCGTATCCCGTTCACCGCGTACATTGCGCGCCGCCACCATCGTCACGAACGTTGCCGGGGTCAGCCATTTGGTACGCGAAGTACCCATCGGCTTTGATTTTCCAGCACCGCCAAACGTCACCCATACCGCCGGGAAGGAACGTACTACCCGCGCCAGATCATCATCCAATTCACCGCCGTAGCTGGTGACTTCATGCAGCTTGTAACCCAACCCCGGCGTTGCCGCTTCCGCCGCCTTGATACGGGCAATGATGGCGTCTTCAATTTCGGCGATCATCAGTAATCACTTAGACTGGCGCGATCAAACTTGCGCCCGCCACCGATGGTTTTGACCGATACGCTTTCGGCGGGTGTTTGCCCTCCGATCGATAAACCAATGTCGATCTTGCCGTCACGGATATGTTCCAGGGTACGCAGCGCATCCTTGTAGCGATATCGTGCCGGATCGGTTTCAGTGACATCGCTACCTAACAGCTTGTAACGGGCGATATCGCAGCACAGATCCACCAGCTGATGCGGCACGACAGACAGCGGCAGCGGGTAACGAGCCACCAGATAACTGTCTATCGTATCGCTGGCACGTTGCAAGGCACTGTTTGCAACCGGCTCATCGACCACACCGTCACGGTTACGATCGGTGATGGCGACGACTTCGCTTTCACCGAACTGAATGATTAAATCGCTGATCGTGGCGTAGGACACTTAACGGCTCCTGTCCTAAACCTGACCGGCACCGGTTGCCCAGGCGGCATCGCGATCGGCAGCGTTAACAGGCCAGCCAGTAATAGCCGACAGCGCATCGGTCTTGGGCTTGCCATCCTTCAGCCATTGGCCGGGATTGGCGGTATCCAGCTGACCTATCGCGGCTACGACAGCGGCAAGGCGCGCGGCATCATCAGAGGGCGCTTTAAGCGCCGCAATTTCTGTCGGGGAATCTTCGATGGCAGCTGCACCGAGCAGATCAGCCACTTCGGCCTCATCAAGATCAATCGCTGATCCGACTCGGTAATCCATGCCGTTAAAACGGATTGGACTCAATACGGGGTAACTTTTTTTCATTACTGTCTCCTGAATATCCCGCCTAATATTCCAGGCGGGATTACGTACTACGGATTATGGTTTAGGCTGAAGCGTTCTTGATCAGGAAGCCCGCACCTGATGCGGCCAGCACCGGCGCACGTTCATCGTTGACCGGATAGGCCCACAACTTGGCATTGCGGTCCATATAAGGAACTTCGACCAGTGGATAGCCGCGCAGGCGATAGGTATATCCGTAGCTCGGTAAACCGGCATCAGCCAGCGTGCCGATCTCGGTATATGCGACCACCACGTCTTTGCCCCAAACATCCGCCAGCAAGCCAGTTGCAGCATCTTCATAGACAGAATCACCAACGACAACCCGTGGCGTGCCCCAAAGAGCAGCCAAGATATCCGTGCTCAGCGAGTCGCGACCAGTGAACTTGATACGGTCGATGATCTTGGGGTGTTGCTTCAGGGCGTTAAACGCTTTGGGTGACAGCAAAACCGTGTTGGCGCGCTTACCAGTCTGTGAACGCACTTGTTCCTTGGCACTTTCGATATCCTTGGAAGGATCAGAAATACCGCTGGCATAGTCCGACCACTGGCTGGTACCGGCCAAAGTGACCTTATTATTCGCGCCGTAGTTCGCAAGGTTAGTTGCCAGTGAGGCTGCCGCAATTTCGCTGCTCAGCAAAATGATGTTCTGCGTTTTGGCTACTGCGATGCGTCCCATGTCGATGCCGGGTACGGCATTGGCTTCCTGCATGATCTCGAATGGCACAGCACCTTCCAGAGAGTGCGATTCCAGCGCAAAAGGATTGCCCAGATAGCCATATTGCACACGTTTAGTGTTGACGCCTGGCGCACGCCCGGTGTTATAGGCGCGGAAATCTTCACGTCCGAACTGGATGATCTTGCCGCCGCGTTGTTCGACGGGGACAACCGGGAACAGGTAGCTCGCCACCATCTCATTGTTTTGATAACCCTGCGCCACCGTAGTCAGGATTGGATCAACGACCCGCGCTTGCGCACCGGTCATATTTCCGACAAAACCCAGTGCGACAAGGGAACTTGAATTAATCCAGCTAGGATCAAGCACACCGGCGTGAGCCAGTGCGGCATAGGCCAGACAACCGGCCAGCACGGCAAAAAGTTTCAGAAAGTTAGATTTCATGTTGTAGCGCTCCATATTTAAAAAGGGTTGTGTCGCCTAGTTGGGCAACAGAATGACTTCGACGAACTGTCCGGCAGCGGTTGCCACTTCACCCGGTGCCAGACGTGCCAGCGAGACACCCGCTGCCTTGGTGATGGCACGACCTGTCGCATCCGCTTCGATCAATGCACCTGCAGCGATCGCCGCACCGGTCTCTACCACCTCGGTACCCAGTACGGTTGTAGTCACTTTCGCACCGATAACTGCATCGGTTTGGGCGATCCCCTGGGCATTGCCCGCCGCAGAGGCCAGTGCACCTGCCGGGCTGATAAAGCGATTTGCCGTAATGGCTCCTGTGGCCAGCACCGGTAATGCCAATAAACTGATTCCGTTACGCATCGTGTTCTCCTGTTCGTGTTGTGAGGGCTAAACGCTGACGGCAGATAGTGCTTCGCCGTAAGTCACTTTGTGTTGCGCCTGGTGGGCCAGCGCCTTGTGGTGCAGCTCCAGACGATCGCCGTCTACGGCATATCCGGCAGGTGCAGCAAAGTCGACCGTACCCTTTATTACTTTTTTGTCATTAGCAGTTTTTTCTGCACCAGCGGCTTCGCCGAAGCTCACCAGCTTGGGCATGCTGGTCAACATGGCTTTCAATGCATCGACTAACGGTTTTTTGGCATCGCCGTCACCGAACTCAACTACTTGCTCACCTGCGCCCAATTGATCCAGAGAGGCGACGATCACATCTTTGTGTGCGGGAAGCAGCGTGCCGGCCTTCGCCAGACCTTCTGCAAAGCTGGCATTTTCGGTATGACGTGCGGCCGCCTTACTGGCTTTGTCGCGGGCAGCTGCATCGGCCAATTGTTTTTTCATCTGGGCGTTTTCTGCCTCCAGTGCGGCTTTTTCTTCAGGGGTCACAGCGATGCTTCCTTTCTCGATAAATGCCGGTGCGGGTACATCGGCGGTTTGTGATTTTTTCAATTCATCCTGGGCGGATTGCTCAAGATTTTTAACGGTGTAACCGGGTACCGCCGTATCGGCATCGGCCTGACCGAACTTGCCGAGTATCCAGTCGCGCATGCTGCGCCACAGACCTGCGTTATCTACGTCGTCCCATTCGGCGAACTCGACGACACCTTGCTCGGCATCTGCAAATGAAGGATTGCGCATCCCTTTTACAGCGGGCGGCATCGCACCGAGGAAACCCACGTGGCGCAGGTAATACACACCAGGGACAGGATTGCTGGGGGAATCGGGGGCGTAAAAGGAGGCAGATATTTTCTTGAATGAACCCTTGCCGACCATTTCGGCGAATGCGGCATCTACTTGTGTGGGGTTCGCTTCCAGCACGCCATCCGAAAAACTCAGTGCACCAACCCAGCCGTAAGCCGGATCGTCGTGTTTTGGATGGCCACAGACCAGCGGCGCTTCGTGCTTTGCTGGATCGTAGGCGGCAGCGGTTGCCGACAGGTCGGTTTCGGAAAACGACAATGCAGCACCACTCATCGCGGTGTGCTTGCCGGGCTTGAAGATCTGGATTGGTTTATTCGTTTTCATGGTTGCCATTGTGGCAACCAGTGCGATGGCAGTTAAGCCGGAAGCGTTTCCGCTATAGGAAAGAGCGACCGAAGTCGCCCTAGAGAATGTTTTTTAAACTACGCTTTTAATGCGGCACAATTCCTACGGCTTCAAGCTGATGCTGATTGATCAGGTCAGGAATCTGTGACATTTCTACATCTGTCGCATTGAATATGCCTAGGCGATATAGTTTGCCTAAATATGCATAGGTTATTCCTTCGTACAGCAGAGTCGTAATACTAGCTGGATATCTGACACTAGTCCCGCCCTTAATCCAAATAGATTTACCGTGACCTTCTCCGCCAACTAATAACCAATGGATTGGTTTCATAACTTGTCGCTCGCTCACTCTTCGTCCTCCTTTTTAAGTTACCACACAATCTGCGTTTGTGAGCACCCTCGTTGATGCCGCAAAAACCGATTTATAAACGCGCTGTCGGGGTTTTGATAAGGCAAGTTATATCCTTGCCTAACTTTCGCTGCAAAAGCCCTAGAACAGGCTGCCGTTCAAATCATCCTCGGGCAGATTAGATTCGATGTTGCGGATCTGGCGCGGTGTTAATCCGGTGAGCGCGGCCACCTCAGTTTGTGAATAACCTGTAGAACGCAGTTTGAGTACATTCCTATGGCGAATCTTGGTGAGGGCGAACTTACAGTTTGGCAACGTCAACATTTCACCACCATAATTCCTGACTAGGAGTGAAAAAACATGCATGCCAATAATGCCGGTTAAAAAATGACTGTCGTTGGCAACCTTGGGGACATATGTCGGCAATCCTGGGCGAGCGTCAATTAGACGGATCGTTGCGCCAAATCCGATCAGTGCCACTAATTCCTGAGCCAACGGTGGCAGATCAGCGACATCGACCTCTTCGAGGGTGATTAGAGACTCAGGCATTTTTTACCTCCAGCAGCGTTTTAGTCAAAATCTCATACGCATTCTGCATTGGGTCAAACGTGCCGCGTTGCTGGGCAAACCCAACCAGATTGACGATCATATCTACGTTCTCATCTGGAAGATGATTCAGCGATCTGGCCCGGATAGCATCGGAACACTGTTCAGCTAATTCCTTAACCTTGTCAGGCAGAAAGCGCATCGCCCATTTCTTCAGAGTCTCAATCACGGTCTCAGCCTGATCACCGGTGATCCACTGTAAGGCATCAACCTTGGTAAGCCGTTTCACATAAATGGCCAGCGCCTCTTCGGATGGATTACGAACTGCACCCAGCTCGTGCAACAGAATCCACAGCGAGCGGATTTTGCGCGATTCGGGATCAGCGGCCAGCGCACGAGAAGGCTTAGTCTTGACTGCGCCAGTGGCCTTACCGGTAGATTTCACCTTAAAACCGCACGCCTTAAAATGATCCAGCAGCCGCTTGCGCTGTTTCCAGTCCATATTCTTGCTACTGGCAACGCCGAAACGATCATTCAACAGAGTGCGGTAAGTATCGTCATCAATACCCAGTTGTTGCCTAGCAACATGGATCAACTGGATCTCACGGCGAGCAAGATCGGCTTGTTTGAATTTTGCTGGGTAGGCGCTCATGATTGCCCCAGTGCAAGCTGCTCTGCGCCATTCACGCCACGATTGAGTGCTGCATTCTTTCCGGCGTGACTACCTTTGGCGAAATCGTCATATTCACGATCATTCAGCTTGCGGCCATCGTTGCGATCACGCGATGTCATATCCTTCATGGATGGGTAGTGCTTGGCGATATAGGCATCAATCGCGTCGGTCTGACGTTCGTTACCGACTAGTGCAGCTATTTTTCCGGAGACGGCGTACAACCAGCCTTCACAGAACATATCTGCACGACGCGTTTTAGTTGCCAATTTGCAACGTTTTAGCTTGGTTTTGATGTGTTCCGACCGCGCATTCTTGCATTGACGGAGTAACACTTGAAATGAGTAGCTGGCAATTTCCGGCGCTACGCCGCAGCCGATGAATTTCCATGTTCCCGGCTTATTCCATACCCCTGTGGAAAATACAACTCTGCATCCGAATGAATCCGCTATTTTGCAGGCCAGTGCTGTTTCATAATTTACCGGAGTACGTTTCGCGCTGGATTTTGCATGTTGCTCGCTGGCTTCATAGGCGAGCATGTCCGCATCATCGATGTTGTGCTTATCCATCAATGCACGTGCCTGTCGTAGAGCGGCTGCAGCCTCATGCTCGTTGCTGCTGCGCGATAGCGCCATGCATTTTTTGATTTTCTCGAATATCTTGTTTTTTTCGCTCATGATCGTCTCCGTCGTTAAACCGTCTCTCGCAGCCCGCTATGTTTAACGGGCTGGAAGCGATTGTTTAAGCTGGAACTGCTTGCTCAAACGGCGTGATCACGAAATCTTCCACGCCGGTCACGACGGTAATGCCTGCCACGCCGCGCACGGCATCCGGCTCGTCCAGAATGGCATCCTTGTTGACCTCTTCCTTGGTGCGAATGAAGCGCGACAAACCAAGGCGCGCCAGTGTTTCCAGTACCACTTCAGATTTGGACAGGCGCACGCTGGGTGGGCGCTGACGCCATTGCACTTCGCCGGTAATGAGGTTGGCAGTCTTGACCTTACCGTCGTTGGTCAGCTCCTGGCGATGTGCTTCGCAGTAGCCTTGCACGCCGTCCTGCAAGGTATTGATCTGCTTACCGACCGCATCCAGGTACGGCTGGAATCTGGCGGTGATCTCCGCGATAGCATCGTTCATCTCGGTGGCGGTACGCGACATCTGGCGTTGCAGATCGCCAATCTTGCGGATGTCAGCGGCGGCATCGTCACGGCTTTGTGGCACGTAGATTTGCGCTTGGGATTTGAGTCTGGTTTTTAGTGTTGCCATTTTGTTGCTCCTGTTGGTATCGGGTAAAACGGTAAAAAAATAACTGGGTGCGGCGACGAACGGTGCGGCTACGGGTTTTATGAGGTGTCATCTGGCTTCCTGCGTAATGCGGCTTTTACGGACTCAGGCATGGCCGTGCGAACCTTGGTTTCTACTACTGGCATGAAGGTTGACGGCTGGATATACCCACCGCCTACTGGCGTATGCCCGGACTTACGCGCTTCGGTTTGCGTCTCGGCTTTGGCTTCGGCCTTGCTGCTATAGCCTTCGATGATGGTAAGCAGATAGCCGTGGTTCTTGAGCGGCAGCGTGAGCTTGTCGCGTTTGATCAGCATGTCCTCCATCGCCATCTTCCAGTAGTCTTGCGGTGCGCCCCAGATACGACCGTGACGTTCGATCTTGGCTTCTGCGATCATCGGCAGCAGCTCGTTGATGAGGCTGGCAAGACGATCCATCGAGAGGTTGCGCTGTGCGGGGCGGAACAGGCCGAGGTACTGCACCATGATTTTTCCTATCGGAGCAGGCATTGCCAGCGCAGCCATCACAGCATCGCGCGCCCCCTCATGGCCAAGCAGTACATCAAGGCTGGCAACTGAACCGCAGGCTGGGCAGGAGAGTTTCACGCTTCCACCTCTTCAGTCAGGTCGTAAATTTCACCAGCACGTTCTCCAGCCAACTCGTTTGCAATGTCATGCATAAGATCGATACAGAAGGATCTGGCAAAGTCTTTGGGCGGTTCATCGAGTTCAGCGGCTAAGCTAGCCAGCCGTTGTGCGAGTTCGAATTGTTCCTGACTCACAGGACACCTCCGCGAGTGCGTCCGATGGATGCTTGCCGTTGTACGGCAACGGGCGGCTTTGCGGGTTCTACTACAGGCTCCTGAACAACGATGCGTGGTTGCAGCTGCGCGATGCGTTCTGCTTCCGCCAGACGTACATCAGTGTCTAATTTGCCAAGCAACGCATAGATTGCGAGCAGGGCCATCAAGCCAGCGACGATGCGCCAGTTATTAACTCTGCGATTTCCTTCCCGAATTTGGGTGAGTTCGGATTTCATGATCAAGCCTCCTTGACGGTGTCGCCATCGACCTTCGGAAATCCTTGCTGTGCGGCAAGGTTCATACTGGCGATGAGCAGGTTGGATACAGCGAGTGGGTAGATCAGGCTGACAGAACGTGCATCTTTGCTGCCACGTGCGCTGGTGTTAAAGGTCAGCTTTGCGCGGATGGCCTCAATGGCCGATGACTCGACAGCATCACTGAGCGGCTTTCCAGCACGGTGGAATTTGAACTTGAGATAGGACTCCAGCTCGTTGTCCAGGGGACTGAGTTCAACTACCTCACAGCGTTGCACAACTTCACGCACCTCATGGTTTTGCTCGCTCAACTTCATGCGCAATTCGGTTTGCCCGATCAGCACGATGCCGAGCAGCTTTTTGAAACCGTCTTCCAGTTCAAAGAAACGCTTGAGGTGCTTGAGTGTGGCGGTGGGCAGGCCATGTGCCTCCTCGATCACCAGCAGGTATTTCATGCCTGCGCGATTGCCGTCACGCAACACGCGATGCACCTGGCGAAAGCGCGCCTCGCTGCTACGCTTGATTCCTTCCAGTGGTGCAGCTGCTGCGATGATGGCCTCGGCGATCTGCACGGCCTTGAGCGTTTTACCCTTGGCATCGTTTTCTTCCATGCCTAACACGTAGGGTTCGATCACTACGATCTGTTGATTTTCACGAGCGATACGGTCGAGCAGATCACGGCGCAGTGTGCTTTTCCCGGCACCAGACTCACCGACGATAGCGACAAAGCCTCCGTGGCGCGCGGTATGCCACAGAGTTTCACGCACATAACGCACGTCATCGCTTAGGAACACATCCTCATGTGACTGGAGATCATCCGCGAACGGATCACGGAATAAGCCAAAATGCTTGCGGGCGGCTGGTGTTAAAGTCTGTTTGCGTAGTAACATGGTTTCCTCCTGTGGTTGCTTGGATTGCTGCTCTTCAACTGCATCAAAAGCACGGCGGCATACTTGCCGGTCTGCGCCGTGCAACTCTAAAAACTTCAGGATTCCCGACCGGACGGTTTCGCCGTCCGGTTTTTTTGGGAACATTCCGTGATTGCAAATCTGTGCGACACAGGCTGGTGACACGCTCAAATGCTGTGCCAGTTCGCGCTGTGTCTTGCTTACTGATTCCAATATCTGTTTCAACATCAACATCATTTATCTCCACTCAAAACAGCTTTTCGTAAAACCTATGCGCAAGAAACCAGATTCCTCTTGCAGTTCTGCGATAGTTCCGGACGTAATCCAGCGATATGCAGCAGCTTTATCTTTGAACGTAATAGGGAAACTGATGTACATGTTTTCTCCCATTGCGTATGCAACACGGTCTGTAATGCACAGTTGGCCGTAATCGCGGTGGTAAACCGTATTTCCATTGCTCACATAGAGTTCATCCTTGTGTCTGTGTACATCCCATCTATTGATTTCACTCACTTCATTCCTCCTATCATCACCAGCGGTGCTTGTTCACCACGCAGCAAACGGGTTTTGAGGGCTTCCACTTCGCCGGACGGGATACGTTTATCGGGATAACGCTGGGTAACGACAGCCGCAAAACTGGCCTGCCAGTCGCGCCCCATGCTCTTGGCGAACTCCACCAGGGACAGCGGCGGGAATTCGATTTTGTTGCCGTGCGCGGTAGCGATTTGGTCACTGACCAACGGGGTCGCAACAGGCAACAGGCGTTTCGGAAGCTCGGCTTTGCCAAGATGTGAGTGCGCCACCAAACCCTTACCCTCATTGAGGTGCGCGAATGGACGGGCTTGTTTGGCGCGGCTGGCTTCTGCGGTATCGCGGGTGGCCTCTGCGCCATACGCTGCTTGGGCGAGACGTTGTTCGGCGGCTTCGGCGGCGGTGGTGGCGGCGCGGCTGAATTCACCGATCATTTGTGCATTGATGTCGCGACCATATTCATCAAACACTGCAACCGCAGGCACTTCGATGAGCAAGGGTTCGCCGCCGATTCGAGCGATCTCAACGCGCACTGCACCGTCTTTAAGCAGCAGCGGCCAGACCTTGACCTGCACGTTGTTACCCAAGAATTCTGCCCATGCGGTCAGGTCGTATTGATGCGACTTGCCCAATTCTGGATGAACGAAGCTGATTCGCAGATTGCGCACCTGGCGGGATTGCTCTGCACCATGCAGGAAATAGGCGCATACCTTGCGGTCAGGCATCGCGATCAAAGCGCCGGGGTGGCGCAAGATGAGTTGCCATAAATCGTCGCGTACCAGCAGCTCGCCGCTGGCGCGTTTGACACGGCACTCGACATGCGGAATGGCATTAGCGCAATGGTCACGTACCCATTTTTCAGCGGAAGCATTAAGTTGCGCGACGCTCTCAACTGGTTCGATGCGCAAGCGACTTTCAAAATGGGTTTCGACAAGATTGTTGGCTTGCTCCACGCCGCCCTTTGCCCAAGCATGTCCAGCCTGGTGGGTTTGATGATCCACACCCAGCGCGTCCAACAGGTTTTTAATGGCATTACTGGTATTGGCACTGCCTTTGTCCCACAGCAGTATCTTGGGGATACCGTGTGACACACGGCTTTCTTGCTTACCCCATGTCCACAACAGGAACTCAAACAGACTGTGCTGGTTTTCGCCAGCAGCCTCGAAGTAGCGAACGTCCACCGAACCACTGGCGTGGTCATAGCGCACATACCGCCACACTTTGAGCGTCACCTTGGCGAAGTTTTCCAGTTTGTTTTTATAAAACTCTTCGTCGCGCATGATGCGTTGCTTGCCGCCCATGTAGTAAATCACGCACAGTGACGGGTCAATTTGATGCACATGGTTGGGGTGTTCGGTGCGCAACTGGATGGTGTTACGTGCGCCCATCACGCTGGCCGCATCAAGCCGTTGCTCGCGCATGATGGTGTTAATGCGGCTCTTGCTGACATTAACGGAGAGGCCGTTAATGTGCGCCACGTTCATCGCGACGGGAGTGGGCATGGTCTTTTTGCCATTGCCACGTACTCCTTCGCGCTTAGCGGCAGCGATCACTTCCAACGTCTCAGTCGGCAAACGGGTTGCGCCTGCATCTGCGCGCTTTTTGCGACCTGACTCATAACCTGCATGAGCTTTGAGCCATACCCACACGGTATTAACGCTTTTGCCGATGTGATGGGCAAATGCCTCGACCTGCGCCGTCTGCTCGCCACGCGGTGCGGCATTGAGCAAGTCGCGCAGGGCAAACAGTTGCTGGAGCATGTCGGGAGAAAGTTGCGCGGCCATGTCCATTTCCTAGTCGATCAGCGCGCCGAGCGTGACATCAAACTTGCGTCGCACCGCCGCCACAATGTCTTCTGCACGCTGAATTGCTTCAGCGATTTCACGCCCGATTTGTTCACGCGCGGCCTCAAGCGCAGCCTCTTCACCCGGCTCTGCCACTTGATCCATGACCTTTTCGCGAATGACATCGAGGGCGGTCACCGACTCCACAAATGTATTGCGGTGTGCGGCGACGTGCGCGTTCAGGCTGCGCATTGCCTCAGACCATTCGGCTTGCGGGTCTATCTGCTTGCCTGCCACTTCCTTTTGCAGCTTGGTGATGGACTTGCTCTTCTCTTCCAGCACGCGATCAGTTGCGGCGGCATCGGCTTGGGCTTCGCGCAGCGCGGCTTTCAGTTCGCGCACCGACATGGTTTCGATCTTGTCCAGATTCACACCACGCACCGATTCGCCGCGTTCTAACGCATCAATTTCGCCGTCATCGAGAGCCAGTAATTCGAGCATCTTGGTTTGTGTACCAGCTGCTTTCAAAAGCGAACTCGAATTCGTATTTGAAAACTTTAATGTGGATGCCATGAACTTTTGAGCCATGCGATCAGAAATATCGAGCAGATCAAGCCGCTTTGAAAACTCACCGTGCGGGGTCAGTTCGCGCAAGATGATCAGACGCTTACCCAGTTCCAGCACCGCTTCGACGCTGCGACGTTGATAGAAACGAATCTCGTCTTCCAGCGCGCCGACCGTCAGGCTGCCGTCATATCCCAGTTGCGCGGCCAGCGCATGAGCGTTGTCTGATGCCTCGGCATTCATGCGCGCCACTTCATTCAGTGCAGCATGGTCGGAGGCGAATTGCTCCTGATTAATATTGAGCTCGTCAATTACGACTGGGGTGTTGGGTTTACGTGCCATGTTTCCTCCTGATTAAGCGGTACGGGTGTAACGGTTACGGGTTTCATCCACGCGCTTGGCGGCGCGATCTAACGTGTGCAATATCGCCATTGCCTTTTGCCCGACCATCGGTGTGATGCGATAGGCATTCCCGCTCGGCACTGGCTCGACAAAACCAGCCTGCATAAGATTGTCCAAGTCGCGCGTAGCCTCGCCGGGGGTAATTCCCGCCAGCTTGGCAAGTTGGCCGGGCGGCAGGCCGTCAATCTCATGGCCGAACATCGTCAGCACCACCTTGAGAATGCGTTGCTGGCTGCTGTTGGTGTAGTCGGTTTTGCGGGTCATATTCACTCCTCTGTAAATTCAAATTCGGGTTGCAGGTGCTTTTGTACGTTTCCCTTATGCCAGGCTAATCCCTCCATACCTTGCTGGATCGCGGCGAGCACCACATCAGCCTCAGCTTTACCGCTGTAAAACTGGAGTAGCTGACCGGCGGCGGAATGAAGTAACTCTTGCAGGGCATGCATATCGTCCGGGGTGGCGTTTCGGCCCGTGGGCGCTTGGATCACCAGATATCCCTCGCTTGCTGCGAGCCAGCGTGAGACGAAATTGATACCGCAGATATGTTCGTAAGCAGGAATGGATGACACGGGCATCTTGCCGTTCGACATCCACTTGTAGAGCAGGTCTGAACTGACATCCATCAGGTCAGCAATGCGTTCCACTGAATAATTAAACTTGTCCAGCGCATGGTCTTTGCACAGGCGCAGCGCATCGCGCAGGCTGGATGGTTGCACCCGTTTCCAATTGCGGCGGATCATCTGAAATACTCCCGACTGATGCTGTTCTGAACAAATAGCCGCTTGGAACAGGTGAAAAGCCTTTTTAGCGGATAAAATGTGCAACAATTAATTAAGCAATGAAAGACAATCATGGCGGATGACCAAATTGATAAGCTAAACGAGAACATGGGATTCAATTTCGACACGATCTGTATGCTTAATATTGTTGTAGAGGGGTTGATTGAGTCGCTTCCGGCTGATGCTGCCAAGCGTTTCGAACAATATCTGCATCGGGTATTGGCAAACCCAGGTGATGTGCATGAGCTATCAACCGCTCACATATCGCAGGTGGCAGCATGGCGCGTCCGCGCAGAGCAAATAGCAGAGTGCGCTGTTCATGCTGGACAGAAATAAGGACGTTTCTATTACGGGTTTGCATGATGGCTCCTAGGCGGCAAGACGGACACGAGGGTCGAAGTCACGCGCGGTGGTAACCACGCCTTCCTTCAGTCCAAGACGGACGGCGATTTGATGGCTTTGCCCACGGATGGCTTTCTTGCGACCGGCCAATACCTCGAATACGAGGTTGGTGCTAAAACCGTGGGCGGTGGCCCAGCCTGCGATTGAGATCCCATTACGCTGAAACTCGGCGCGGATTTCTTCTGGTGTACGTGTCATAGCGTGCTCCGTTTGGTGTTTACTAAAACGCATTTGCGGTGCGTTAGTGTTGGTTGATGTGCGAATTATGGAATCATTTGATTCCATCGTCAAGGGGTTTTATGGATTTATTTGGTTCCATTGGTGCGCGACTTAAAGAGGAGCGCGAACGACTCGGTCAGAGTCAAACAGAAACCGCTGCTATAGCGGAAGCTGCTGGTGCGCCTGGCGCAACCCGACAATCTCAGGCTTTATATGAGAAAGGGAAACGAATGCCGGATGCCGCCTACCTAGCGGCTATTGCCGCCGCAGGCGCAGACGTGCTGTACATCCTGACAGGGCAGCGGGGTGCCACTGTCCTGCCTGAGATCAGCCGCGAGGAGGCGGCATTCCTAGACAACTATCGCCACTCACCAAAAGATGCACAGGAAAGTATGAAGACGATGTGCGCTACGCTCGCGCAATGCGGCGTAAAGAAAAGCAAGGCGGCGTGATGGGAATCTTCAGTTTTCTTTTTGGGGAAAAGCTTGCGCCCAATATACCCACTAATATCTTTCGTGAAACCAAGCGCGAAGATGGTGTAGTCACTTACGAAACCGAGTCGAAAAAGGTTGTTGAGACTGGCGGCATCGCAATCATGTCCAGCTTCGTCATCAATAAAGACGAAGAGACAGCCGCACTGGGTCGCCAAGCTACCGTACTGAAAAATGAAAAAGACTGGGATGGTGCAATTGCCTGCCTGCGTGCCCAGCAGGCGCGCATGATGAATTCTCCTGGGCACTCCATCAACACTTGGTGCAGGCTTGGCCTTGTCTTGCAGCAGGCTGGAAGCATGGATGAGGCAAACAAAGAATTTCAGCGGCGGCTTGATGATTTGCCGCGCCTAGCCAGACAGCTGTCATTCCTGGACAACCCTGAAATTTTTCCCGCCAAAGGCAAAAAGGCAAACTACAACCGGATCATCAAGACCTATACCAAGGTGATTGAGGAGAACTGGGAGCTTGCTAGGCAGCGCGAGGAACGCAGACTGGTGATGCTGATGAAAAATAGCAAGGCGGCGTGATGGATATGTTTGATGACATACACGACAACCTCAGAGAGCAGACCAAGCGGGAGCGCGAGCGGCAGCGACAGAATGAGGAGCAGGAGCAATTGGCCGAAGACTATCTCAAGGTAGATCGTAAGGCACTGGCGAAAATGCCAGACAAAGAACTGGCTGAATGGCAAGGTCGTTACCCGCCCAGTTGTCCGCAGTTTATTCTGGCAGAATATGAATGGCAGCGCAGGCTGACAGTAGAGCAGGTTAAGGCTTCGCGATTCGCTACTGTTGTTGGGGCCCTTGCTGGGATTGGCGGAGCTATCATCGGTTCACTGATGACCTGGTTGATATCAAAATGACCCCTTGCGTTGCCACGTCTGGCAGGATTTGACTGCGGCGGGGTAGCCGGTTTTTCCATTCCACTGGTAAACAATGCTAGTCTTTGAGCAAGTACATATCCATTCGTCTTTTTTGAGCGTGAAGTCCGGGTGCAGCAGTTCATACCCAATCACCGCAAAGAGTATTGCAAACAGCGCGCCGAAGATCGCCCTCATCCAGAAGAATTCTCGATCCACATCCATATCCACGCCCCTATTACACCCCAGTTCGGGGAAGGGCTAGGGCTTCCCTAAGCTCATCGGCATGCGAGGCGCAAATCCTCGCGCCAAATTCAAGAGCCTGTTTCCCGACAGGATCAGTTTCATCTTTTGAGTCTTCCCATAAACGGCCTGAACGCTGCTTCCATTTTTTGGCAAGTTTTTCCAGGGGAGAGTCAATTATCCCCATCTCCTCTAATTGCTCGCGACTATTATCAATTGCAATTTGAATACTATTCATAGCTCCTCCATTTCGGTCTTGAAATACTCTAGTCTTAAACAACAGATCCATTAAACCGGAAACACTTCCGGCTTAACCGCCCCCTCGCGCGCGCGTAAAGTCGCGGCATGGACACCACCCCGACACCTAAACAAATATGCGGACGCTGCGGCAATTGGTCGCGGCTTGACGATGCCAGAATGCCTGATCACGGCAGCTGCGGGCATCGCCCCGCAGGGCATTATTCGCATGGTCGCCAGGTGTGTCTATTCAGCCCCTCAAAATTCCTGCCTCGGAGTAAAAAATCATGAATCTATCACCCCATTTCACAATGGAAGAATTCACCCGCTCGCAAGCCGCGACGCGTGCCGGTCTGGCCAATCAACCCGCATCCCCCATCGTAATCGCTAATCTGCGCCGCACAGCTACCGTACTGGAACAGGTGCGCACGCTGCTGGGCGATCGTGCGATTTTTGTCGATTCTGCCTATCGCAGCCCGAAGGTAAACGGATTGGTGGGTGGCACAGGTAAAAGCGCGCATTGCGATGGTCGTGCCGTGGATTTTATTTGCCCTGAATTCGGCACGCCGAAACAAATCTGTGCGGTGATCTTGCAGGCTGGACTGGTATTCGACCAGCTGATTTTCGAGGGGACATGGGTGCATATCGCGGTGGGCGATGCAATTGAACCACCACGCCGCGAAGTACTGACGGCGGTTTTTACTCCTGGCAAGAAAACCAGTTACATACAAGGTTTGGTATGAAAACTCTATTTTTACTGATTATTGTGCTGCTGGCAGGCTGTTCCGTCACGCCAAAACCATTTGTCGATGGTGCGGAAGTACCCGCTCCGGCGGGTTGTCAGGAAGCACGTATACGCGGGGTGAATTGCTGATGGCTCACGATCTTGAAACGATTCTTGAACAGGTCTGCGCCAGCGTCCACAACGGCTTCCGGTATGTCCCTGACCTGCTTGCCTGGGGCAAGCCTGAGTACTGGGCATCTATTCAGGACGATGCGGGCAAGGTCGCGCAAGACGGCATTGTGAGCGGAGATTGCGACGATTTCGCGTTGATGTGCCGCTACAAATTGGATGCATTCGGCATCGAAAACCACTTGGTTTTTTGTCAGGTTAGTACGGGTGAATATCACCTGGTATGCGAGGCAAGCGGCTGGATACTGGATTGCCGATACAAGCAAATCATGCCACGCAACTTGCTGGATTACACATGGATTTCAAGGTCTGGCACTAAGCCGGGCGAACCGTGGCACTTAATCACATAAAGGGGAAGTCATGAAATGGTTCTTAGTTTTACTGTTGGTGGTGATCGCTGTCGTACTGGCCTTTATCGGTGTATTGGTCAGTGCCGATCCGGAAGGGCGCGGTGCTGATATCGCTTTATGGTTTTTTGGATTTTCCTCCGCTGTACTGGTTCTGGCTACCGGTCTGGCGATATATCTGTGGTGATATGACATGAATGATTTTCTTAAAAAAGCCTTGCCCTGGATTGGGGCTGCGGCAACAGGCAATGTTCCGGCACTGGTGGCAATGGCGGCCAGTCAGTTGAGCCAGTCTTTCGGTACTGATATCGCGCCAACTGCAGACGCAATTGTTAAGGCGGTGCAAGGCGCGACTCCTGAACAATTGATGGCGTTGAAACAGGCAGATAACGACTTTGCAGCCAAGATGCAGGCGATGGGGTTTGCTCATCTGGAAGAGCTGGTACAGATTGCCGCAGGCGACCGCGCTGATGCGCGTAACCGTGAGGTCAAGACGGGTGATAGTTGGACACCGCGTCTGCTAGCCGGTGCGGTGGTAGTCGGCTGGATGTTAGTACAGGGATTCTTGCTTACACATGTGGTTGACCCAGCCATGAGAGAGCTGGTGGCACGCGTGCTAGGTACGCTGGACGGCGCATTGATGCTGGTACTGTCCTATTACTTTGGCTCAAGCGCAGGCAGCGCGGCAAAAAATGACTTATTGGCACAGGTGAAACAATGACTGACCAGCTAGACCAGGCACAGGAGTTTGAACAGGTACGCCGTGATGACGCGCTGCGCGATCAGGCCTTGAAACCCGCAATGCCATTCGTCGGCAGTTGCTACAACTGTGAAGCGGTAATTGATGTCGGCTGTTTCTGCGATATCAACTGTCGGGACGATTACGAAAAGCGTGAAAAGGCTAAAACAAAATGACGTTAAACATTGCGGTAACACTGGCGATTGCGATTATCTGCGGCTATTGGGCGCTGGCAAAAGTGTTGATGGCACAAACTTTCAAGCAGCTTGATTCGCGTTTCGCCTCTCAGGAGGAATTGCGTACCAAGTCCCAAGAGCATTGGGAGTTGCGTTTTGTGCAAATCGAGGCATTAGCACGCGCCACCGAAAAAGACTTGTTGCTGATGCGTGGCGATTTGCCGAATTTATATGTACGCCGCGAAGATTATATACGCGGGCAGACGGTAATCGAATCCAAGTTGGATGCGGTTTATAGCAAGCTGGAACTGGTGCAAATTCAAGGAGCAAAACGTGATTGATCAAACCAAGGTACGCCGTGAAACCATGCGCTGGATTGTGCTGCTGACGCTATCCAACGCCAGCCCGATCGGAGCCTATGAAGAGCTGGTGTTATCCACTGTACAAGCGATGTTCCCGGATGGTACTGCGCTGGAAGTGCGTCGTACACTCGACTATCTGGCAGATCGCGAACTGGTCAAGTTGATCAAAGATCCTTCCGGTCGCTGGTTTGCTGATCTGACCCGTTACGGCACGGACGTGGTCGAGTACACGGTCGATGTAGATCCGGGCATCGCACGTCCTGTCAAATACTGGGCAAGCTGATCATGGCACCGCGCAGCAAAATATCCAGACTGCCCAACCCTGTTAAAGACTGGCTGGACAAAGCGCTGGCCGACAATGGTTTCGCTGACTACGAGCTGCTCGCCGCCGATCTGAAGGAGCGCGGTTATGACATCAGCAAGTCTGCCATTCATCGTTATGGTCAGGACTTTGAGAATCGCCTCGGCGCATTGCGCATGGCTTCAGAACAGGCCAAAGCTATTGTGCAGTCAGCGAATGATGACGAAGGTGCGGTCAGTGAAGCATTGATGCGCCTGGTACAGGAAAAATTGTTCCAAGTGATGCTTGAATTCAAGGTTGACCCAGATAAGCCGCTCAATATCGCCAGTGCCGCCAAAGCCGTTGCTGAACTGTCGCGCGCGACGGTGACACAGAAGAAATGGCAAGCCGATGTACGCGAGAAAGTGAATGCCAAGCTGGTCACTCTCGAACAACAGGCTGAAGGTGGCGGCAAGGCTGGATTTGATCTGGCCACCTTGAAGCGCGTGCGTGAAGAAATCTACGGGATCATGTGATGAATAGTCCTGCCGTCCCCCTTTATGGTTATCAAAAACGTTGGTTGTTGGATGACAGCCGCTTCAAGATCGGCATGTTTGCCAGACAGACGGGTAAAACCTTCACCACTACATTGGAAGTAGTGGATGACTGTTTCTCGGCTGAAGCACGGGGTGGGCGGGCGCGCTGGGTGATTCTTAGTCGAGGCGAACGGCAGGCACGCGAGGCGATGGAAGAAGGCGTTAAAAAACACTGCCGCGCCTACAACCTCGCTATCGAGGAGATTGCCTCTACCTTTCGCGGTGCCGACGGCACGATCTACAACACGCTGGAAGTAGTATTGCCGGGCGGTTCACGTATCACGGCGCTTCCCGCCAACCCTGATACCGCACGCGGTTTTTCCGCAAACGTGTTCCTGGACGAATTCGCCTTCCATGCCGACAGCCGTAAGATCTGGTCGGCACTTTTTCCTGTGATTTCCAACGGCTACAAACTGCGTGTCACTTCCACGCCGAACGGCAAGGGCAATAAGTTTTACGAGCTGATGACCAGCGGTGAACTGGATGGGGTCTGGAGTCGCCACCTAGTGGATATTCATACCGCCGTGGCGGATGGCTTACCGCGCAATATCGCGGAGCTGAAATCCGGCCTGAACGATGACGATGCCTGGGCGCAGGAATATGAATTGCAATGGCTGGATGAGGCCTCCAGCTGGATCAGCTACGAGCTGATTGATGGCGTGGAACACGACCGTGCCGGGCTGTCGGACAACTACACAGGCGGCCCGTGTTTTATCGGTGTGGACATCGCGGCGCGCAATGACTTGTTTGTCATCTGGGTGCTGGAACAGGTCGGCGATGTGTATTGGACACGCGAGATTATCGCTCGCCGTCGTATCAGCTTTGCCGAGCAGGATGCGTTGCTGGATGAAGCATTTCGTCGTTATCGCGTGCTGCGCTGCTGCATGGACCAGACCGGTATGGGCGAAAAACCAGTAGAAGACGCGCAGCGCCGCTACGGCACCAGCCGCGTGGAAGGCGTGCTGTTTACCGGCCCGAACAAGTTGACCATGGCGACGCAGGGCAAGGAGGCGTTTGAAGACAAGCGCATCCGCATCCCGTTGGGTGACCGCGATCTGCGCGCCGACCTGCATAAGCTCAAAAAGATCACCAGCCCGACCGGAACGCCACGCTTCGTGGCTGATTCCGATGCCGATGGTCACGCTGACCGCGCCTGGGCATGTTTCATGGCCTTGAATGCGGCAGGTGTTCCCACTGTAAAAATGGAATTTCAATCGTTGGGACATCACCGCGTCTCGACACGAATGAATGATTATTGAGACTGACTATGACTGACATCAAAAAATCACGCCCGCCCGCAGAGACTGATGAAATCGCCAGCGTTAAACGCGACCCGTTTTTACCACTTTTCAGCGGTCTGTTACAGCAAAACGATGACACGCTGGCGACGCGCGGCCAGGGAAAAGGTATTCGGCTCTACGAAGAGATAGAGCGCGACGCGCATGCTTTTTCCTGTCTGCATAAACGCAAGATGGCGGTCATCTCACGTCCATGGGAAGTCACACCAGCCAGTGAATCCGCACTCGATCAGCGTGCCGCTGAGGTTGTACGTACACAGCTGGGCAATATCGGTTTTGATCACCTCTGCCTGAATCTACTGGACGCGATCAATAAGGGGTTTTCGGTCGGTGAAATTTTGTGGGCAACGACGGGCAGTGAGATTGTGGCCAGCGAGGTCCGAGCACGCGATCAGCGCCGTTTCTGGTTCGGTGAAAATTACGAACTGCGCCTGAAAACCCTTACCAATATGCTGCCTGGTGAAGAATTGCCAGAGCGCAAATTTATCGTCCATTCGCTGGGTGCAAAAGACGGAAATCCTTATGGTATGGGCTTGGGAAGCAAACTGTTCTGGCTGGTCTGGTTTAAGCGTCAGGGTATTACCTTCTGGTTAACACTGCTGGACAAATTCGGCTCACCGACTGCCGTTGGCAAATATCCCAATGGCACGCAAGCTCCCGATCAGCAAAAGTTGTTAGATGCGTTGTCCGCCATCTCGCAGGATTCCGGGGTAATTATTCCGGACGGAATGTTGATCGAGCTGCTCGAAGCGACGCGAGGCGGCAACGTCGGTTATGAACAGATGATCCGCTACATGGATGAGCAGATCAGCTACTGCGTATTGGGCGAAGCGCCCAGTGCTAAGGGTTCAGGCGGTGCGATGGCGTCTGCCGCGATCACGCGCAACGAAGTGCGACTTGAACTGGTGCAGTTCGATGCAGATATGCTGTCGGCCACGCTCAACAACACGCTGGTCAAATGGATCACAGAATACAACGTCCCTGGTGCAAAACCGCCCACAGTATGGCGCAAGATAGTCGAGGCCGAAGACATCAAAATGCGCGCCGAGCGCGATCAAATCCTGTTCAACATGGGGATGCGCCCAGATGATATTTATCAGGCAGAGAATTATCCTGGCTGGACGTTTCAGACGCAGCCAAAAAACCAAATTCAAGGTACTGGTACGCCAGTAGCGTTCGCCGAATCTGCTCAAGCGGTATTCCACGGCGATGCGCTGGCCGCACGCTTATCAATCGAGGCAGCACCGCACTGGGATGCGATGCTGGAGCAGCTGCGCGGTATCGTGCAGGGCGCTAATAGTCTGGAGTCGTTGCGCGATGATCTGCTGGCAAGCTTTGGCGATTTGCCCGATGACGAGCTGGTTAAGGTGATGGCGGCAGGATTTGCGGTGGCGGAGATGGCTGGTATGAGCGACGTTAACGATGGTCGCTAACGTATTCGCCCGGCCATTCACAGAGCAGGTCGATTTCTTCCGTCAGAAGATTAACCTGCCCAGTGATCGCTATGATGATATCCAGAAATCTGCACACGATAAAGGATTCATCGTGGCAGGAGCGAACAAGGCTGACCTACTGAATGACTTACGCAAAACCATCGACCAGTGCATCCACGACGGTAAGAGCCTGGGATGGTATCAGAAACAGTTCGATGAGATTGTCAAGAAACACGGCTGGACGGGATGGACAGGAGAAGGAACGAAGGCCGGGCGAGATTGGCGCACTACGATCACCTATCAGACCAATATGAGTACCAGCTATGCCGCCGGGCGATGGAAACAGTTACACGACCCAGACCTGGTTAAACTGCGCCCTTATTTAACGTACCACCATGCCGATGGCGTGCGTCATCCGCGCCCGCACCATCTTAGCTGGAACGGCTTCACCGCATCGCGCGACCATCCTTTCTGGAAAACTCATGCTGCGCCTAACGGTTGGCGATGCCACTGCTATCTATCAGCCTCGTCTGAAGCCGATTATGCCGATGCCAAAGCCCAGGGGCGCAACGAGCCGCCCGCCGGGTGGGCTGATATCGACCCCAAGACCAGCGAACCGGTGGGTATCGACAAGGGGTTTGGCTATGCACCGGGTGCAAATGCAAACCGGCCAATGAAGGATTTCATTGACCAGAAGCTGATTCGACTGGATGCACCGATTGGCGCGGCAATGTGGCAAGCACTTGCTCCCGCATTGAAGGCAGAGCAACTGAAGGCGGTACAGGAAGTGGTTGCAGTTGCGGCGGCCAGCATGGAGCCTACCAGTGCCAGTGTGGTGGCGCACGTCATAGAACCCGATACTATTGCTGCGCTTGCGGCGCGCGGTATTGAATTGAATGATGCGGCAATATGGCTGCGTGATCGTGAATTGATCCATGCAATTCGGGATATCAAAGATGCCCGTGGTGCCATGCTACCGCTGGAGGTATGGCTTAATCTGCCGAATTATCTTGAAATAGCGACCCCTTACCTGGACACCCAAAACAATACGCTGCTATATGCGTTTGATTTACCTGATATGACAGGCAAGGTTGTTATTAAGGTGAATTATTCGAGCAAGATCAGGGAGGCGGGGAAACGAAAGATTGTCGATTCGAACTTCATTGTGACTGGTGGCATATTTGACGCAGGCAATCTTAAAAACAGCAGATATGTACCTATTAAATAGCTCAAGGTAGCGAGCGGATTCGAACCGCCTCACACGGGTTTAAAACCGTCCCGTCAACCAGTATTTCGGGTTCTCTGCCTTGAGCGTGAACACAGTATAAGGCTAACAAATGATTGAAATCAAGGTAGACAACAAAAATGTGATCGCCGCGCTGGATCGTCTCGCCAAGGCTGCTGCGGATCCGCGCCCGGCACTACTGGCGATCGGTAATGACCTGGTGAAGTCTACCAAGAAACGCTTTGAGATAAGTACTGCGCCAGACGGTACTCGCTGGACACCAAATAGTCAGTCCACATACTTGCAACATCTCGGTGGTGCAAAAAGCAATCATCGTAAAGATGGACGTATTAATAGGCGTGGCGCATCGAAGGTTATGGGAAAACGACCGTTGATCGGTATAGGGACATTATCGAAGCAGATTTATTCTAACGTGGATGGAAACAGCCTACAGGTTGGCTCAACGATGGAATATGCCGCGATGCAGCAGTTTGGTGGAAAGAAGAGTATGTTTCCTCACCTGTGGGGCGATATTCCTGCCCGGCCATTTTTGGGAATATCTGATACTGATGAGACTATGATTCTGAAAACGGTTAACGACTATTTGCGCGGTGTGATCGGCTAGGTTTTTTTGGCTTAATTTTCTGTGCGTTGTTATTTTTACCTGTTGAAACTGTTTTTTATTGTTTTCCTGCGTAGTCCTGTTTAATCCTGGCTCATCCCACCATTTATCTCATTATTGCTTAGTATTTATCTCACCCCTGTTCAAGCGCCAGACGCCCTTCCTGTATCCTCGACCAGTCGAGGATGTCGTTGACGATCCGCAGCAGACTTCTGGCAGAGTCCCATGCCGTTTGCAGCGTCTTGTACTGATCACGATCGAGCGGGGTCATCGAAAGCACTTCGAGCATGCCCAGCATGCCGGTCAGCGGGGTGCGTATTTCATGGCTCATGGTGGTGAGAAACGAATCCTTGGCGTGATTGGCCTGCTCCGCCATTTCCTTGGCTGCAATCAGTTTTTGCTCGTTTAGCTGACGCTCGGTGATGTCGCGGAACGAGACGATTGCGCCAACGATATCCCCGGCATCATTTCGCATCGGCATGGCATGGTAGGAGGCAGGAAAATTCGTGCCGTCCTTGCGCCAGAACACTTCATCCTCGATACGGCCCGAAGACCTGCCGTGCAGCGCCGCGTAAATAGGGCATTCCTCCTGCGGATAGGGCGAGCCATCCGCGCGGGTATGGTGGATCAGATGGTGCGCGGGCCGGCCGATCATTCCCTGCGCCTCCCAGCCGAACATGGCCGTAGCAACGTGGTTCTCGAAAATGATGTTCCCGTCAGGATCGATGCCGTGTATTCCCTCGCCGACGGAATTGAGCATCGTCTCAATCTGTCTGGCACTGTCGCGAAGTTTAGTCTGCACCGCGTATTCTTCGGTGACATCCCGGAACACCAGGACGGCACCGATCACCTTTGCGTCATGATCGCGTATCGGCGCACAACTGTCGGCGATATCGCGCTCACGGCCATCGCGGGCAATCAACACGGTGTGATTGGCAAGCCCCTGCACCGTGCCCATCGCCAGGGTTTCCATGACCGGAATCATGGCCGGCAGGCGGGTATCCTTACTGATGATGTGAAAGATTTCACTCACCGGGCGGCCTGCCGCCTCGGCCTGCAACCAGCCGGTGAGCTGCTCTGCGACCGGATTCAGACGCACCACACATCCCTGGATATCGGTGCTCATCACCCCGTCGCCGATGGCGTTGAGCGTGACGGAAAGATAGGCTTCACTGGCGCGCAGGATGTCATTGGTCTGATCAGCCTGGCTGATCAATGCCCTTAAGCGCCCCAGGGTAAAACTGAACAGCCCGCCCATGATGCAGAACATGACGACAGACACGAGCACCATGGGGGAGGAAAGACTGAAGGAAAATTGCGGCGGGATGAAGAACCACCAGACGATCAGGGCGGAGGCGACGGTTGAAATCAGCCCCGGCATGAGTCCGCCGATCCAGGCGCTGAAAAAAACCGCGGGATAAAACAGAAACCATACAAAAGGCTGAAATACTGACCAGAACGTCCACTGCACGGCGAAGGCCAGCAGCGGCGGCAGCAATGCCAGAATCGAACGAAATCGTGCGATTTTCAATATATCCATGATGACAAGACCGGTATATTCTGAAAATTCAGGTAACTATATTACTCCTCATTTTCTTATTTCTATATAAGAAAATTCCTATTTTTCAAGGGGGTTACAAGGGGGGCCCTGCCGGCTACCGCGAGGCGAATTCAATCATGGGGGGGGGGAGAATGCTACCGCTGGACTGGCTAAACGATGCATAAAAAAGGCAGCTTGAGTAATCAAGCTGCCTTTGCATAACTGGCGTCCCCAACGAGATTCGAACTCGTGTTACCGCCGTGAAAGGGCGATGTCCTAGGCCTCTAGACGATAGGGACGTAATATAAATCTTCTTCTTGGTGGAGATAAGCAGGATCGAACTGCTGACCTCTTGCATGCCATGCAAGCGCTCTCCCAGCTGAGCTATACCCCCGTGCAACGAAGAGCGCGCATTATAGGGATACCACCTTTACGTGTAAAGCATTTTCTCCATTTCTATACGTTTTCTAACAATATTTAGCCATACGCGCCAGCACTGTTTCGCGCGGAAACAAAGCCAGCACGGCATCCACTGAAGGCGTGTGTGTATTCCCGACCAGCATCACCCGTAACGGCATCGCCAGTTTTGGCATCTTAAGAGCATGTTTAGCAAGCAATTCCTTGATCAGCGCGGCCAGCGCAGGTGCAGTCCACTCCTCTGTAGCAAAACGTTCGGCCAATTCACGCAAAACCGGCATCACATCCACAGGCAAATGAGCGGCGAGCAACTCATCTGATGGGTGCACATCGGCATAAAACACTTCAGCCTCATCAGCTAACTCGATTAGCGTCGCCACACGCCCCTTGTACAAGGCAATCACATCTTCCAGCCGGGGGGCATTGTGCGTCACCAAGCCGCGCGCCAGCAGATGTCCGCCTACCAGCTCAGCGAGCCTGCCGTTGTCAGCTAACTTGATATAGTGCTGATTTAACCAGCGCAGCTTTTCCGGATTGAACTGTGCCGCTGACTTGCTGATGTGTTCCAGATCAAACCATTCGACAAACTGCTCAACCGAGAACACTTCCTCGTCGCCATGCGACCAGCCCAGACGGGTCAGATAATTGATCAGCGCTTCGGGCAGAAAACCATCTTCGGCATACTGCATCACACTCACCGCACCGTGGCGTTTGGACAGACGCTCGCCGTCACTGCCCAGGATCATCGGCACATGCGCATATTGCGGCAGCACCGCGCCCAGCGCCTTTAAGATATTAATCTGGCGGGGTGTATTGTTGACGTGATCATCCCCCCTGATCACCTGTGTAATCCCCATATCCAGATCATCGACCACCACGCAGAAGTTATAGGTCGGCGTGCCGTCAGGGCGGGCGATGATCAGATCGTCCAGCTCGCTGTTTTCAAACACGATACGTCCCTTGACCATATCATCCCAGGCCGCCACACCATCGGGCGGATTTTTAAAGCGCACAACCGGCTTCACACCATCAGGCGGAGTTGGCAGCACTTTACCCGGCTCAGGGCGCCAGGAGCCGTCGTAGCGCGGCTTTTCGCCCCGCGCACGCATCGCTTCACGCATCGCTTCCAACTCATCCGGCGTGGTATAGCAATAATAGGCATGCCCTTCCTCAATGAGTTTTCCCAGCACTTCCTTGTAGCGATCCATGCGTTGCATCTGATAAAAAGGACCTTCGTCATAGTCCAGATTCAGCCAGGACATGCCGTCCAGAATCGCCTGCACCGATGCCTCGCTTGATCGCTCAAGATCGGTGTCTTCAATACGCAAAATAAATGTGCCGCCCATCTTTTTGGCATAAGCCCAGGAAAACAAGGCCGTGCGTGCACCGCCTATATGCAGATAACCGGTTGGACTGGGAGCAAAACGGGTACGCGTTGTCATAACGGCCTAACAATTAAACAATGGGGCGGGCATTTTACGAGTTTTACCCGCAGCCTGCATAAATAAATTGCCAACCCTCATCGCTGCAAGTTCTGATTATTTCACTCGAAACGGGAGGTTAGCTCAGCGGCAGAGCACTGGTTCGCTTCCAGTACCTCCCACCAAAAAATACATTCATTACCTCTCCCCCCGCTGATTACCCTCAATTTTCCAGTTAGATCGCATTTAAAGACAACTTAACATGGCGACAATCATCAGCACCCGTTAAGTCATCATGTATCGTGTCATGGAGGGACGAGACAATATGATTACGAAAAAAGAGCATCCGCGGCGGATGCTCTAAGGGAGGAAAGACAATACAAAATTGTTCGCAGGGAGGTATATTCTGGCTTAATTTCATACTGACTTGAACGAATTATATTTCTCAATTGTTTCAATCATATTTCAACAAAGACCATTCACTTCTTTAAGGACAACGGGCGGGTCATCGCAAATAGTTGTGCGGATGACTCGCCTGGCGAATGAGTAAAGGGTACTCATTCTGAGTCAAAAGTTAAAAAGCCGCATCAGCTGCCTGTCACTGCCTGACAAACGACTGATTTCAGAAGGTTCTGACCCATCTGAACAATTCATCGTTATAATGAAAATCACCATCAACCGTGGCTTATATTGTCACCTGACGACGAGTCAGCATATTCATCAGCATCGCAAACAATAACGACGGTTACAGAGTTATTTTTGATTCCTCACTCTGAACCGCTTGTAAAAGGGAACGGCATGAGCACTTCTCAAAAACCTGCAAAACGGTCCAAATCAACCTACCTGTTATATCTGGCCGCCTTGTCAATTTGCGGCATTGCAGCCTGGCATTTCACCCGCCCCGCCCTGCCCGTTGCTGAGCTTGTTCAAGTGACGCGCGGCACGGTAGAGGCAACAGTGAGCAACACACGCGCAGGCACCATCAAGGCCTGCCATCGCGCAAAACTGTCATCTCCTTCAGGCGGACAGATTGCCCATTTACTGGTCAAAAAAGGTGAACGCGTCAAAAAAAATCAGCTACTGCTGCAGTTATGGAACCATGACTTGCAGGCACAGTTACAGCTTGCCAACGAACAGCTCGTCACCTCTCAAACTCAATCCGTGCAATCCTGTCTTCAGGCCGACCTGGCAGAAAAGGAATTCGGCCGCGCACGGCAATTGCAAAAAGACGGGTTTATCTCGCCTGAAGGACTGGATCAGAAATCATCAAATGCCCTTGTGGCACGTGCCGGCTGCCATACTGCGAAAAGTCAGATCAAACAAAGCATGTCGCGCATTGCTGCCGCACAAGCAGCTCTTGACCGGCTGGTGCTGCGCGCACCGTTCGATGGCATTGTCGCCGACATCAGTGGCGAGCTGGGCGAATATGCCACGCCCTCCCCGCCCGGCATTCCCACCCCGCCTGCCATCGATTTGATTGACGACAGTTGCCTGTTTGTCAGTGCGCCGATTGATGAAATGGATGCCGCGCATATCAAGGCAGGACAAGCTGTACACATCACGCTGGACGCGATAAAAGGAAAAGTCTTCGATGGTCGGGTCAAACGCGTTGCCCCCTATGTACTTGAACTGGAAAAACAGGCGCGCACCGTAGAAGTCGAAGTTGATTTTATTTCACCGCCGACAACAGACAATCTGCTGGTCGGCTACAGTGCGGATGTTGAGATCATCCATACCCGCCATGAAAACGTGCTGCGCATTCCGACTCAAACCCTGCTCGAAGGCAAACGCGTACTTATTTACAGGCCCGATGGGGTACTGGATGCGCACACCGTGACCACGGGACTTGCCAACTGGGATCGCACTGAAATCACGAACGGGTTGACTGAAGGCGACCTGATCGTGCTGACACTCGATCAGACAGGCATCAGGGCAGGCGTGAAAATTCAGCCCAAATCAAAATGATCACATTTGAAAATGTCAGTCGCAATTTTATGGTCGGCGGACAGCAAGTAGCCGCGCTGCGCAACATCAACCTCAACATCAGGGCCGGCGACTATGTGTCCATTATGGGCCCCTCAGGCTCGGGCAAGTCGACGCTGCTCAATCTGATCGGCCTGCTGGATCGGCCAAGCGCGGGCACATATAAACTGGACGGGGGCAATGTCACCGCACTCAATGACGAACAACAAGCACGGGTCCGCAGCGAAAAAATAGGCTTCGTATTTCAGTCCTTCCATCTGGTGCCGCGCCTGTCAGCCGCGATGAACATCGAACTGCCGCTGATTCTGGCGGGCATGCCTGTACAGGAGCGCCGAACACGCGTCGCACAATTGCTGCAAAACTACGGACTGACTGACCGGGCCGACCACAGGCCGGATCAACTCTCGGGCGGACAACGACAGCGTGTTGCGATTGCCCGCGCGACCAGCATGCACCCAGCCGTGCTGCTAGCCGATGAGCCGACCGGCAATCTGGATCAGGCCACCGGGCATGAAGTCATCCACCTGCTCGAACAACTGACCGAACAGAACGTCACCCTGATACTCGTCACCCACGATCCCGCTTTAGGTGGACGTGCCCAACGCCAGTTACACATGGTGGACGGGGAAATCATCAGCCAACCGGATTCCCGCCCAAGCGGGAATACGCAGTGAAATTCGCCGACATCGTGCAGTTTGCTTCGGGCAGCCTGCGCGGCAGCCCTGCACGAACTTTGCTGATGATCCTGGCGATGGCCATCGGCGTGGCGGCAGTCGTGATCCTGACGGGTCTTGGCGAAGGTGCACGGCGCTATGTGATCAACGAATTTTCATCGCTGGGCACCAATCTGGTGATCGTTTTCCCCGGCCGTACTGAAACAGCAGGCATCGGTCCTGGCATGCTGCTGGGCCAGATTCCACGAGAACTCAGCCTGGATGATGCCGAAGCCTTGTTAAAAAGCCGCGCGATTGGACGCATCGCTCCGCTGACTATAGGCTCATCGCAGATCTCAAAAAACGCCAGAAACCGCGATGTCATCGTATTAGGCTCCACAGCCGACTTGCTGACAGTGCGGCACATGCAGATGGGACTGGGCCAGTTTTTACCGGCAGGCGACATACATTCGAGCGAATCGGTGTGCGTGCTCGGTGCAAAAATTAACCGCGAATTGTTCGGCAATGAATCGGGTGTCGGTTCATGGATCAGACTGGGAGACCGGCGCTTCAGGGTCATCGGCATCATGGCAGGCCAGGGCGAATCGATGGGTTTTAATACCGATGAGATCGTCATTGTGCCCGTCGCCTCGGCCCACATGCTGTTCAATACGACCGGTCTGTTCCGCATTCTGGTAGAAGCGAAAAACAGAGATCGCATCGAACAGGCTAAACAAGACAGTGAGACCATCTTGTTCGCGCGCCACAACGGAGAACAGGATGTCACCGTGGTCACACAGGACGCCGTACTGGCCACCTTTGACCGTATCCTGCGTGCGTTGACGCTGGCCGTTGGCGGCATTGCCGCGATCAGTCTGGCAGTCGCAGGCGTCCTGATCATGAATGTGATGCTGATTGCCGTCTCCCAACGCATCAAGGAAATCGGTCTGCTCAAAGCCCTCGGCGCGCCGGCAGTACAAATCCGCAACCTGTTTTTCGCCGAAGCCATTCTGCTGTCCTGCATCGGCTGCTTTGCAGGTCTGGTGACAGGTGAAGCCGGCGTACTGGTCATTGCAAAGATCTACCCTTCACTGCCGGTATCCGCGCCCTGGTGGGCGGTGCTGGCGGCAATATTCATCTCACTTGGCACAGGCATACTGTTCAGCGTCTGGCCTGCCCGCCGGGCGGCAAAGCTCGATCCGGTCGCAGCCCTGGCAGGACATTAACATGCAGCTTCCCGACCTTCTGCGCCTGACCACCTCCAGTTTTCTGGCCTACCGGATGCGCAGTTTTTTAACCGGTCTGGGCATCGCCATCGGCATCACTGCCGTGATTCTGCTCACGTCCATCGGCGAAGGGCTGCATCAATTTGTCCTGTCTGAATTCTCCCAGTTCGGCACGAATCTGATCGCCATTCAGCCTGGAAAAACGCAGACACAGGGCGGCAACGCGGGCATCTTCGGCTCGGTCAAAACCATCTCGCTTGAGGATGCCCAAGCCTTGCGTCATCTGCCCAATGTCGAATACGTCAACCCCAGTGTGACGGGAAATGCGGAGGTACGTGTCAGTGGCAAAACGCGCCGCACCACGGTGATCGGATCAGGGCATGATATGCCGCTGGTGTTGGCAAGCCGCGTGCAGACCGGCAGCTTCCTGCCCGACGATGATCCGAACGAAGCGCGCGCGCAGGCGGTGCTGGGTTCAAAAGTACGTCAGGAGTTATTCAACGGACAAAACCCGCTTGGCAGCTATGTGCGCATAGGCGGGCAACGCTATCGGGTCATCGGCGTGATGGAACCCAAAGGACAGATGCTGGGTTTTGATCTGGATGACACGGTATTTATTCCGGCAGCACGTGCACTGGAGCTGTTCAACCGTCCGGGCCTGATGGAAATTCAGCTAAGCTATAAAGCCAGCGCGGAACTGTCCGGCGTGATGCGCTCCATTACTGCGCTGCTAATAGAGCGGCACGGCCGCGAGGACTTCACGCTGATCCCCCAGGAAAAGGCGCTGGAAGTACTGGGCTCGGTACTGGATGTGATCACTTTTGCCGTCGGTGCACTGGGCGGAATCTCATTGCTGGTGGGGGGCGTGGGAATTTTGACCATCATGACCATGGGTGTCTCAGAGCGCACCGCCGAGATCGGCCTGTTGCGTGCCCTGGGCGCACGGGAAAATCAGGTATTGGCCCTGTTCTTAGGCGAGGCCATCCTGCTCTCTGCGCTGGGGGGACTGGCGGGTCTGATACTGGGTATAGGCATTGCACAGAGCTTGCATAGTCTGTTCCCCGCGATGCCGGTGCACACACCCTGGCTGTTTGCCGTGCTGGCCGAGCTCTGCGCAATCAGCATAGGCTTAATCGCAGGCGTGATGCCCGCGCGTCGTGCAGCAAGACTGGATCCGGTGGAAGCGTTAAGAACAGAGTAGCAGCTTATCTTAACAATCCTGCCAGCGTCAGCATAAACAGCGTGACTATCATGAACAAAGCGGCACGCCAGAGCAGCCGTTTCGCGCAGTGCATCGCGTTATCATTAACTTTATCGCCCACGCCCAACTCAGGGCGATCCACTACGACCCCGCCGTGCAGGACAGGCATCCCGAGACGCACACCCGACGCGCCTGCTGCGCCTGCCAATAATATCCCAATTTCAGGATCCGGCCAGTTTGCAGCCTGCGAACGCCAGCAATACACGGTATCCTCAAAATTACCGACAATCGCAAACGTTGCCGCCGTCAGACGAACAGGCAACCAGGACATCCGCGCCGACATTTCCCGCGCAAAGCAATTAAATTGCGCCATACCTGGCTCTATAGCATTAAATTCACCCTCCCAGCGGATGCCCAGCGCCAGAATCAGGCAATAGAACAATGCGCCCGCCGCCCCGCCCAATCCGAGCAGACTGAATACGACATACCACACAATCACGCCAAAAAAATGCTGGAGCGCCGCGATCAACGTCGTTTCAATCGATATACGCGCGATTTCTTCGGCGTTCAAGTCATGCGCATCTTTGCCGCTCAGTATAAACAACAGTTCTCTTGCTTCATCCAGACGTCCGCTTCGCAAGGCCAGTTGAATATCAGTAAAGCGATGGCTGTACTTGCCAAACCCCATGCAAAGATAGAGTACAAACACATTAAACATCCACGCAAGCACCGGATGCAGTTCATTCAAACCCCAAAATAACAGCGCCCCTCCCGCCAGCATGGGCCCGACTGCCAGCCACCAGGCTGTTTTACCGTGACTGTACTCTCCGGAGTTGAAGTGTTGCTGAAAAAAATCGACATAACCTGTGAGCCAGTCATACAGAACGTGACGCTGGTACAGCGGCGCGAGTTGTTCAAGTAACAGCGCACAAATAAGGGCAAACAGGCTCATAGCGTAAGAAACAGCTTGGTAGGATGCGTAAAGATAGCACAAGCGTCCTTTAAAGTTGGTATAAAATATTACCGGCTTCACGACAAAATAGCGGAGGATGTGTGCGCTACCTGCTTGCGATTATCTTATCCCTGAGCTACCTGACCGCCCATGCCGGCAGCATGGCGGGCGGGACGGCCTATTTTCCCGCTGAGCAGATCATCCAGTTTTCCAAACAAGTAGAAAGAACGCTGGCCGAGAAGGGCGCACACGTCGCCATTGTGGCTCGTGTCGGCAGACCTGCTTCGGAACTGCCCGAAGGCATGCATTTCACCCACGTTTCTTTTGCGATTTACTCGCAGATCACCACCTCGGATGGCCGCATCGTTCCAGGCTATGCGACCTATAACGAATATCAGCGCAATGAGCACCCGGACAGCAGTTCCCTGATACAGGATTTTCCGGTAGATTTCTTCGCAGGCGTTGCGGTACTCGAGGCCGGCATCCTCATTCCTTCACCGGAGTTACAACAACGCCTGTTAACAACGATCAGTTCACCCGTTTATAAGGCACTGCACGATCCGCATTATTCGGCTATCGCCAACCCCTACACGCTGGGCCGGCAAAACTGCACAGAACACACGCTGGATGTAATCAATGCGGCGATCTATCAGACCGGCGATATCAAACTCATTAAGGCTGCCGAGAAAAAATATTTTGTCGCGCAACCGGTCAATGTCAGCGGTTTCAAGCTGATGCTGCGCTCCCTGTTTTCATCTGAAATCACCCTGGCAGACCAGCCTGCCGCACCGGTCACCGCAACGTTTGAAACAATCGCAGATTATCTGAAAAAATATGACCAAGGATCGCAAATGTTTATCATCACGCCTGTACAGGCATCAACTCTCAACACTGAAAGGAACCATGATGAAGTCAAGTAACTGGTTAGCAATCACCCTGCTGGCAATCTCATCCACCCCCTTTGCTGCAACCCATTCAGGTCAGGCGTCTGCAAATGCCGTTCAATCGGGCTCCCATGCGAGCGCAAGCGCTGCCCACTCGATTGCAGCATCAGGTCAGGTCACGTCGGCCGTTTCAGCGATCCCGCTTGCCATCGGCGGACTGGTCAGCGGCACAGCAGGTGCAGTTTCCAGTCAGGCCGCACAGGGTTCCGCACAGTCAGCCACCGCGCCCATCGGCACGCCGCTGGACATCACCGATGAGACTATCACCGTGATGCCGCCCAATGAGGCGCTGAAAAATCCCGCACCTGAAAAAGATGACAAAGCCATCTGACTTCTGTCGCACACAAAGGAAATCATCATGCAATTCAAAACGCTACTCGCGAACATCCTGCTCGGCACCTGTTTGCTGACAACCTTACCCGCCAATTCGGGCAGTTTCAGTTCGGCCTCGGCATCCGGGACAATCAGTTTTACCCCTGAACAGATTATCAAATTCGCCAAGCAGGTGGAAAAAACACTGGCGGAAAAAGGTGCACATGTCGCGATTCTGGCGCGCATGGGCCGCCCTGCTTCAGAACTGCCGGAAGGAATGCACTTCACCCATGTGGCCTTTGCTGTGTATTCACAAATCACGACAGCGGACGGCAGGAATATGCCGGGCTATGCGATTTACAATCTGTATCAGCAGGACAAACACCCCGAAATCAGCGCGCTGGTGCAGGACTTTCCGGTAGATTTTTTCGCAGGCGTTGCCGTGATGGAAGCCGGCGCCATTATTCCCTCGCCCGAATTGCAGGCACGGCTGCTGCGGGTGATCAGTTCACCCGCCTATGCAGCGCTGCACGACCCGCACTATTCGCTGATCGCCAATCCCTACACGCTGGGTAAACAGAACTGCACAGAACACACGCTGGATGTAATCAATGCAGCGATCTACCAGACCGATGACATCAAGACAATCAAGGCAAACGAGAAAGCCTTTTTCATCGCTCAGCCTGTCAACGTCAGCCCGCTCAAACTGCTTCTAGGTTCGATGTTCAGCGCGGAGGTTGCGACCTCGGATCAGCCCGGCAAACCTGTTACAGCCACGTTCGAGACAATCGGCAAATTTTTACAAAAATACGACGAAGGATCAGAAGTGCTGACGATCACACCTGATCAATAACATCTGCAATAAAAAAACCGCCTGACTCACATCAGGCGGTTTTTTATTGTCTGACATGTTTTAACTCGCAAGCTTTGCTGCAATTTCAAGCTCAGCCTGAGCCCAATGTTCAGATGTACAACCTTGAAAACCTGAACGTTCAGCGATGTAATAAGCCGCTGTTTCTACCATACGATAGCGCTCCTGAGCCGATGGCTGCGCCACTTTATCAGCCGGTTTGGCCTTAGGCGCGGCAGCTTTTTTGACTGCAGGTTTCTTTACCGGCTTTGCTGCTGGTGCTTTTTCAACTTCAGCAAAAGGCCATACCGCAGCTTCGACAACTTTAGTCGCCGGTGTTTTTTTGACAGCAACTTTTTTGACCTTCACTTCACTGTCAGCGACAACCTTGCTGGCCACTGTTTTTTTAACAGCGGGTTTCTTCTTTTCTTCTACCATGATCGCATTCTCCCTGATGAGTAAGCCAAAATAAACCTTAGGCGTTGCATGATATTGCGCTCTGTCGCTATGGTCAACAAAAAACAAAATAGCAAGTAATTGTTGCTATTTTATGACGAAACAACGCCGGTGAACGGTCTGTTTCAGCCGCTATAGCCTTATTATGAGCAGCTCGATGATTAATTCTGCCGTTGTCGTAACTCGACGCGCTTAAGATACGCATCCCTTGCAATCTGCACGTCTTCCAGAAAGTATGGCAATTCACCCAACAGCATCGCTTGCGGACCGTCAACCAGCGCTTTCGGCGGCTGAGGATGAAAATCCACCAGCACCATGTTGGCGCCAGCCAGAATACCCTGCGCGGTCACATGCATCATGTCCATGATGCCGTCGGGGGATGCGGCGCGCGAACCAACTGAATGCGACGGATCCACGCATACCGGCATGCGCGTCAAGCGTTTAACCACCGGCACATGCGCAAAATCGACGAAGTTGCGATGCGGATCGGCCATATTGGTCTTCATACCGCGCAGACAGAACACCACATTGCGATTACCTTCAGAGGCCAGATATTCTGCCGCATTGAGCGACTCATCCAAGGTGATGCCAAAACCGCGTTTGAGCAGCACCGGCATTTTAGTCTGGCGCCCTACAATTTTAAGCAGCTCAAAATTTTGTGTGTTGCGTGTACCGATTTGCAGCATCACGCCGGTCGCCTCCCCCGTCTGGTGGAGCGCCTCGTTGATTTCATCCAGATGCGACTCATGGGTGATCTCCATCGCCATCACCTTGATACCGTATTTCCCGGCCAGTTCAAACACATAAGGCAGGCAGTTCTTGCCGTGCCCCTGAAAAGCATAAGGACTGGTGCGCGGCTTATACGCGCCCATGCGGGTGCAAACCTGACCGTTTTCCTTCAGGGCTTTGAGCATGATTTCGACATGTTCGCGATTGTCTACCGCACACAATCCGGCAAACACGTTCAGGGTGTCGTGACCGAAGCGCACACCGTTATATTCAAAATGGGTAGGACGCTGATCGTCCTTGTGACGCCCCAGAATCCGGTACTCTTCCGAGACCCGCACCACCCGCTCAACACAGGGCAGGCTCTGCATGTCCGCGATGTCGAGCTGCTTGGTGTTGCCGATCAGATAAATTTCCGTGACCGTCTGCTCATCACCCCGCTCGACATGCACGCGCGTCTGTATGCCCTGCATCGCCGCCAGATGCGCGAGCAAAGACTGGTATTCCTGTGGTTTTTCACTCACGTTACTGCTTAGAATCAGAATCATAAGGGTTCCTTAGAATTATTTAACACCCGGTGCATCACACCCGGCAACTGCACAATATCGCTGATTTTCACATCCACGCTGGCCGGATACTTGCGGCCCGCATTCACCCATACCGTGTGCATGCCAAGTCGTTTCGCCGCCTGCAAATTTTCCAGACTATCCTCGACCATCACGCATTGTGCGGGTCTGACATGATGCCGCTGCATCACATGCCTGAAACCCGCAAAATCAGGCTTGGGGCGGTAACGCGTATGCTCTACCGCGATGACATCGTCAAACATATCTGCCACTTTCAACAGTTTCAGAACCGCCCGCGCATACTGTTGCGGCGCATTTGAAAAAACAACTTTTTTTCCCGGCAATATCCGCAAAACATGCCGCAAACGCGGTGTGCGGATCACCATCTTTTCCAGTTCGGCAAACTGGTGAGTATGATGCAAAAAATGGTCGGGATCCGTGCCGTGATGACGCATCAAACCCGTCAGCGTTGCACCATATTTATGCCAGTAATGCTGACGCAACACATTCGCATCAGATTCGCTGAGCGCCAGATGCGCCTGCAAGTAGGCAGTCATACTCTTATTGATGTGCGGAAAAATATGTGCACTGGCATCGTGCAGCGTGTTGTCCAGATCAAAAATCCACAACGGAGCACCCATTATTTGCTTTTAATCAGCGTTCCTACACCTTCGTCAGTCAAAATTTCCAGCAGCAGCGCGTGTTTCACCCGGCCATCGATAATGTGCACAGAACGCACGCCGCTGCGTGCGGCATCCAGCGCCGAACTGATTTTAGGCAGCATGCCGCCGGACAGCGTTCCATCGGCGACCATCTCGTCGATTTGTGCCGGGGTCAGCCCCGTCAGCAGCGTACCATCCTTGTCCAGCACACCCGGTGTATTGGTCAGCAGCACCAGCTTTTCTGCATTGAGCACTTCAGCCAGCTTGCCGGCCACCACGTCGGCGTTGATATTCAAGGTTTCACCATCCGATCCCACACCGATCGGCGCAATCACCGGAATGAAATCCCCCGAATCAAGAAAAGAGATGATAGACGGATCGATCTTGTTGATATCGCCAACCAGCCCGATATCCACCAACTCACCGGGATTGGTATCACTTGGCAGCATCAGTTTTTTGGCGCGAATAAACGAGCCATCCTGCCCTGTCAGACCGACCGCCTTGCCGCCGTGGCGGTTAATCAGGTTGACGATATCCTTGTTGACCTTGCCCAGCACCATTTCAACCACATCCATGGTCTCTTCATCGGTCACACGCATCCCCTGAATGAATTCCCCCTGTTTTCCGACACGCTTGAGCAGTTCATTGATCTGCGGTCCGCCGCCATGCACCACGACCGGATTCATGCCGACCAGCTTCAATAGCACCACATCCCGTGCAAAACCTTCCTGCAACGCAGGATCCGTCATCGCATTGCCGCCGTATTTAATCACGATGGTCTTGTCGAAAAAACGCTGAATATAGGGTAGCGCTTCAGACAATACGTGCGCTTTAAGATCGGCGGAGGCTTTGGTCAACGGCATGATTTTTCCTTTAAGGGGGACGCAGGGTTAAAGTCCAGCGGGCGTCAGCTCGCAAGTGTTCTAAGCAGGAATGAAGTCCACTGGACTTCAACTCGCAATTGTTCAAGCAGGGATGAAGTCCAGTGGACTTCAACTCGCAAGTGTTCTAAGCAGGGATGAAGTCCAGTGGACTTCAACTCGCAATCGTCTTAAGCAGGGATGAAGTCCAGTGGACTTCAACTCGCAAAATTTGGCCGGAATTTTACACCAGAAGAAAATTCACCGCGCCGGAATAATCGTGTAGTGAATTGACGGCCACCATACCCTGAAAAAACTTAATGATGCATGTGGTGCATATCATGCTGCATCCCGGTCAGGGATTTGACTTCAGCGGCAGTCTCAACGTTAACCACATCTTTAGCGCCCACCTTGATACTCAGCGTTAAGGGCACATGTTCACCCTCCTTGAGCGGCGCTTTAAGTCCGATCAGCATCAGATGATAACCACTCTCACCCAGTCCAACGTGTCGACCCGCCGGCAGTTCGACGGATTTAACCTCGCGCATGGTCATCATGCCGTTGTCATGGGTCATGCTATGAATCTCTCCCGTTTTGCAGACTGGGCTGGAAAATCCGACCAGACTGGCTGCATGCTGACTGGTGATGACCAGATCCACCATCGCTGTATCCTGACCGGGCGCGGTGGCACGTGCCCATGCACCGTCAACCTGAATATCGCTCGCATACACGTTAAAATTAAGCAACATCGCACTCAAAAACACCCATGTGTTGACTCGTTTTTTCATGGTCACTTTCCCGTCATATTAAAAAAAGAATTATACCTGCGCTGCTGTTGCCGCAAAGACTAAAAGATTTTCGTTCCTTCTTCAAATTATTTCTTTCAATACAGACTGCGACATCTTGTCGCACCCCGCAGAGCAGACTATACGATTACAATCCGCCTCATGAACATATTATCTTCCCTGCCCGGCCATATTCAATTGCGACGGTTGATCAATTTGCGCAGCCTGACAATCGCAGCACAGGCATTCACACTGCTGGCCGTCTGGAAAATACTTGAAATCGAGCTGCAATGGCTGCCCATGCTCGCCTGTATCGCGACGCTCGCTGCGATCAACATGCTGAGCCTGTTGCGACTGCAAAACGGCAAGCCGGTTTCCAGCCTGGAATTATTCATTCAGTTGAGTATTGATGTGTTTGCGCTGAGTATTTTGTTGTATTACGCAGGCGGCTCGACCAATCCATTTGTCTCACTTTATCTGCTGCCTCTGGTAATCGCGGCCGCGACCCTGCCCGCCCGCTACACCTGGGGCATGGCGGCCCTCACCACCGGCTGTTACAGCGCGCTGATGTTCTATCGCATCCCGCTGCCACACAACCACGAGGAGATGAATATGTCCATGAACATGGAAATGGACAGCGCCTTCAACACCCATGTGATGGGCATGTGGTTAGGTTTCGTGATCAGCGCGGTTGTTGTCGCCTATTTCGTCGTTAAAATGGCTCAGGCGGTACGCAGCCGGGATGAGATTCTGGTACGTGTGCGCGAAGAAATTTTACGCAACGAGCGCATTGTTGCACTGGGTACGCAAGCTGCAGGTGCCGCGCACGAACTCGGCACACCACTCTCGACGATGGCTGTCGTAATCGGCGAATTACAGCACGATGCGACCCCTGCCGAATTACGAGACGGGCTGGGACTTCTGGACGAACAGGTGCGCGCCTGCCGACGTATTCTTGATAAAATGATGCTCAATGCGCAGGATAGCGGCAGCGCCACGCTGCAAACTTCAGATGAATTGCTGGCCGAGGTGCTCGATGAATGGCAGCTCTTGCGCCCCACCGCACAGTTTCACTACCACAGCGACCAGTCAGGCGCGCTGATCAATACGGATGTAACCTTGCGAGCGGCACTGATGAATCTTCTGAACAACGCTGCAGATGCAAGCCCTCAGACTATCGAAATCAATGCACACGTGAGTGGCTTGAACTTCATTCTCGAAATACGCGATTTCGGGTCGGGCCTGAGCGAGGAAGTCGTACTGAAGGCAGGCTCTGCATTCTTCACCACCAAAACAGAAGGACTGGGTCTGGGACTGTTCCTTGCCAATGCAACCATAGAAAGACTGGGCGGAACGGTGCGCCTGTACAACAGGGAAAATGGCGGTGCCACGACCGAACTGACATTGCCTGTCACACGCCCCTTTGAAAGCCAGCAAACATGAATCCTGAATATGAAGAATCCGCCTCGTTGCTGCTGGTGGATGATGACGCCACATTCTGCCGGGTATTAAGATCCGCACTCGTCAAACGCGGATTTTGCGTAAGCATCGCTCACAGCGTCGAAGAAGCGCTGCCATTGGCCACGTCCAATCCACCCGAATTCGCCGTAGTGGACATGAAAATGGGCGGCGCACCGGGGCTGGTGCTGGTCAAGGCATTGCACGAACTCGATCCGAACACACGTATCGTCGTGTTAACAGGCTATGCAAGCATCAATACCGCCGTTGAGGCCATCAAACTGGGGGCGACACAATATCTGGCAAAGCCTGCCAATGCAGATGAAATCGTCGCCGCGTTCAGCCATCAGGCTGATGGAAACATCTGCATTTCCGCGCCCAGCACTAATATCGAGAATCTGGAGTGGAGTCACATTCAGCGCGTACTCCGGGAACATGGGAACAATATCTCAGCGACCGCACGCGCCCTGAATATGCACCGCCGCACGCTGCAGCGAAAACTGAACAAACCCCCACTGAACAAATAAATTCACATTTGAATTTATTGCCATACCGTCACGCAAGCATCCTTCCACTGTCAGCGATACACAGATAATCTGCTCGCGAAATATTGCAATCTCTCGTATATTGCAAAAATACCGCGTCACCTGACTAAATTATGATTACCGAACATGCACGAAACTGGCTCACCCAAGCCATGGCCAACCTTGATACCCTGCCAGCCATGCCGGCAACGGCACAAAAACTGATTGCACTGCGACTTGATACGGAGGCGGGCGAGGCTCAGTTGCTAACGCTCATTGAACAAGATCCGCAAATCTCGGCCAAACTGATCAGTTTAGCGAATTCATCTGCGATGGGTGTAAGCCGTAAAGTGTGCAGTGTGTCTGAAGCTGCGATGCTACTGGGACTCAATCAGGTGAAGTCAGTATCGATGGGGATAGCAGTAATCTCAAATTTCCCGCAACTGGCCGGTTCTCAAAACTTTGCTCCGCAGGATTTATGGCTGCACAGTCTGACCATCGCCATCGCCATGCATACACTTTCACTGTCCATGCCCCGCGCACGGCGACCTCAACAGGATCAGATCTATCTGGCCGGATTACTTCACGACATCGGCTATATGGCCATTCATCATCTGGATGTCGCGGCGAGCAACGAGCTCCATCACCAGTTGCGCTTGCAACCCAAACGTGCGGTGATCGACATTGAGCTGCAAACACTGGGGGCATCGCACTGCTATATTGGCGCCCAACTGGCGCGAAAGTGGAATCTTCCTGAAGAGATTATCACGGTCATCGGCTATCATCATGCCCCCTATGTGGATGAAGTCTCCGCCAGCAATCCCATCGTGCGACTGCTCAATCTGTCGGAAAAACTGTTACCCGGCTTCGGCATCACCGAATACTGCGGCACCGACATCGACGAGAGCGAATGGCATGAATTGGGCATAGACCCGGGCAAAGCTGAGGAATTGCGTGACAATGTCAATGAACTGGCCATACAGGCGGCGCAAATCGCTGACATATATTAATCGGCAGATTACGTAAAATTTACGTCCCTTTAATCTGCACTTAAGACTATTCTTTGGTTAGAATAGGAACATCGCTAAAAATAATTACAATAGGCTAAAAACAGGGGGAAGTCAGATGGGTATCGCGGTCGATTTAAAATTAAATATCAATAAGCTCAATGCGCTGCCCGCCATGCCGGCCATTGCACAAAAGTTGCTGGCGCTGGCACTCGATACCGACGAGGGCGAAACGCAACTGCTCCGTCTGATCGAACAGGATCCGCTTATCGCCGCCAAAATCATCGGACTGGCCAATTCACCTCTGTTTGGTGCATCCCGTAAAGTCAATTCTGTCAGCGATGCAACCATGCTGCTGGGTCTGACCCGCGTTAAATCAGTCGCAATCGGCATCGCGACCATGTCTGCCGTGACAAAATTTCCTGGCGGATTGCTCAAAGCCAATGATCTATGGCAACACAGCATGGCCATCGCCCTGGCCATGCGTGCCATTGCACGAGCAATGCCGGCACGCACCCGCCCGCTGGACGATCAAATTTTTCTCGCAGGCCTGCTGCACGATATCGGTTACATGGCGCTGAGCTTTCTGGATACACCAGCCAGTGACGCACTGCACAGTCAGTTGCAGAACAACCCTGAAAAACCCGTTCTGGAAATTGAACAGGAATTAATCGGTATGACACACGGTGAAATTGGGGCTCGACTCGGCCAGCACTGGGATCTGCCGGAAGAAATTATTGCCGTCATGCGTTACCACCACACACCTGATAATAAACAAGCCGAACCAGGCCAACCACTTGTCAGTCTGGTCAACATGGCTGAAAAGCTGCTGCCTGATTTTGGTATTACAGAACAAACCGGACACGCGATCAGCGAAGAGGAATGGCTGGCACTGGGCATCACGGCTGACAAAGCAGACGAAATTGTGGACAAAATTGCTTCAATTTCTGAACAGGCAAAAGAGCTGGCCGGCGCAGTTTAAACCGGATTGAGGATCGTGGCAGAGTGATGTCAGACTTCCCCTGCAGCCTGACGAGCTTCGATCCTGATTATCTCACGCCACTAACAGTCTGTTGATTGCGCTCAACGATCCGATCATATCGTGAAGTGCGAGACTGTATTCAGTCTCAAACAAAATTTCAGCACCGGCTTGATCGCCTTCATTCAACTTATCAAGAATGGCAGCAGCCAGTTGATGAAATTTATGGTGCGCCTCTCTTAACGTCCAGAACGCATCGACTTCCCGAAAAACGGCATACTCAGCGCCGTCAATCAAATGACCTAACTGACAGACGCCATCCTGACCGAACTGAGCAGCAGACAAGGCGACCAGACTGCGGCCCCTAAGCTGATGATCCAACCGGTTTTTCCAGACTACATGCGCCTGCGCAACAGCGATGATATTCAACCGATCACGCAAACCCCGCTTGTCATCACACTCAAATTCAATTTCGGATACCTGCATACTGGATTGTCCTTCAAAAATTCATATGCGATTGTTATACCAGCCCGCTCATGAACCACAATAGACTGAAATACCTAGGTAATTTAGCCTATTGACAAAAATTGCACATAATATTTTTTTTAATAAAACTTCCTGTGCAACATTACGACTATCACCACCCCACATGCTACGACTATAATTAGCGACCCATACTATGCACGCTGACATGAAAGCTATCCTTTTCTGCCTCACCCTTATTCTATGCCAAGCCGGCTTTGTGCGATCAGCGCCACTTGCCGAGCCCCCTGCTTTGGACGCAAGAGCTTACATTCTGTATGATTTTTCAAGCAATCAGGTACTGGTCAATCAAAACGGCAACGAACGCATGGAGCCCGCCTCACTCACCAAGCTGATGACGGCCTACATCACGTTTTCTGCCCTGAAACAAGGGCAGATTAAAATAGATCAAAGCGTGACCGTGCCGACCGATGCCACGCTTGATCATAGCGGCGAATCCCTGATGCTGCTCAAAGCGGGACAATCCGTGACCGTTGATGAACTTTTACATGGACTAATCGTGCAATCGGGCAATGACGCGGCAATCACCCTCGCGATGCAAATTTCCGGCAATATCGCCGATTTTGTCGGGCTGATGAACAAGGAAGCGCAGCGCTTAGGCATGAGCAATACCCACTATGTCAATCCGGTAGGCATGCCTGATGCCCAGCATTACAGCAGCGCCAAAGACATGGCCATACTTGCAGCAGCCCTGATCCGCGACTACCCGGAGTACTATCCACTGTACGGATTGCGCGAATACACCTTCAACAATGTCACACAAGCGAATCGCAACCGTCTGTTATGGCTCGACCCCTATGCCGACGGCATGAAAACCGGACACACCGACACAGCAAAATACTGCCTGGTCGGTTCGGCTAAACGCAATAATAGACGACTTATTTCGGTTGTACTGGGTGCCAATTCAGACAGCCAGCGCGCATCTGAAAGTCAGGAACTGCTGAACTACGGTTTTCAGTCTTTTGATGCGATACGCCTGTATCAGAACAGCCAGTCAGTCACCCGAACTCGTGTCTGGAAAGGCACAGAAAGCCATGTTGACCTGGGATTCAGGCGTGATTTATATCTGACCATCCCTAAAGGACAATTTGCGCTGCTCAAAGCCAGCATTGAAACACATCAGCCTATCATCGCACCGATCACCTCTGGACAGCAGCTGGGCGTACTCAAATTCACGCTCGATGGCAAACCCTATGCAGAATTCCCTTTGATCGCGCTGGACAGCATCTCACTGGCCAACGTTTTTTCACGCGGCTGGGATAGCATACGGCTGCTGGTACAGAAATACAGCCCGTTATAAAGGACATCATCAATGACGATCTATCTGAACGGCGCATACATACCGATAGACGAAGCGAAAATTTCCGTACTGGATCGCGGTTTTATCTTCGGCGACGGGGTTTATGAAGTCGTCCCGGTTTACTCACGTCGAGCGTTTCGTCTGCCCGATCATTTGCTGCGCCTGCAGCACAGCCTGAACGAAATTCAGCTGCCTAACCCGCACACGATTGCAGAATGGACGGATATCCTCAATCAACTGATTGCACGTAACAAACCGGAAGATCAGTATCTATACCTGCACATCACGCGCGGAGTAGCACGGCGTGACCACCCCTTCCCCAACCCGCCCGTTCCTCCGACCGTGTTCGTGATGAGCAATCCGCTCCAGGCTCCGTCAGATGAAGCGGTAAGTATGGGGGTCAGCGCGGTCACAGCAGAGGATAACCGCTGGTTGCGTTGCGACATCAAGACTATCTCGCTACTGCCCAACGTACTGCTGCGCCAGATATCAGTGGATGCAGGATGCGCTGAGACCGTACTGATTCGTGACGACAGCTATCTGACCGAAGGCTCGGCCAGCAGTATTTTTGCGGTCAAGAACAGCATACTCATCGCACCACCCAAAGGCCACCTGATGTTGCCGGGGATCACCTATGACGTGATACTCGAACTCGCTGCTGACAACGGCATTGCGCACGAAATCCGTCAAATAAGTAAAGCAGAACTCTTCGATGCCGATGAACTCCTGCTCATGTCCAGCACAAGGGAAGTACAATCCATCACCCATCTGGATGACAAACCGATTGGCAACGCCGTACCTGGCCCCCTGTTTTTAAAAATATTTAAACTTTATCAAGAATTTAAACGTGACGTGATGCGTGCAAAATGAATAAACCACCTGAAATGCCGGTCATACCGGAATCTGAAAGTCTGGTCGAATACCCGTCCGATTTTCCCCTCAAAATATTCGGTCAGCAGCATCCCGATTTCGCCCAATGTGTACTGGAAGTCGTTACCCGGCACGCGCCGGATTTTGTGCCTGCCAGCATGGAGATGCGTGCCAGCAAGACGGCAAAATATATCAGCCTGACCTGCACAATTCGCGCTACCTCCCGCAAACAGCTTGATGCGGTCTATCAGGAGTTGTGTGATCACCCGCTGGTCAAAATGGTGCTATGAGCGGACAGGATACAAAATGCAGGATTTAGTGTCGGACATAATCAGTAGCCCGACTCCGCTCCATCCTGTCATTCACACGCTGGGACTGGTTGAGTATCAGCCAACATGGGATGCGATGAAAAAATTTACGGCGGAGCGCACATCCTATACGCCAGATGAAATCTGGCTGGTTCAGCACCCTCCCACGTATACACAGGGACTGGCGGGATTGCCTGAACACCTGCTCAATCCCACCAACATTCCAGTGGTCAAAATCGATCGAGGAGGACAGATCACTTATCACGGCCCCGGACAGATCGTCGCCTACTTGCTGCTCGATTTACGTCGCTGGAAACTCAATGTGCGAGAACTGGTGAATCTGATGGAGCAGTCCGTGGTCGATTTGCTCGGTGAGTATGGCGTTGCCGCTAAAAATCGCGTGGACGCACCTGGCGTGTATGTTGACAATGCAAAGATCGCTTCACTGGGGCTTAAAATCAAACACGGCTGTTGCTATCACGGCCTTGCGCTTAACGTAGACATGAACCTTACTCCGTACCGTTCGATTAACCCGTGTGGTTATGCAGGCCTGCGCGTGACGCAATGCGTAGAGCTGGGCATCACGGCCAATCTTAACGAACTGCAGGCTGAACTGACTCAGAACCTGGTTCACGGCCTGCAGCAACACTATCAAAGAAAGCTGACGCATGAATAACACTGAAAACAAACAAACCGGCGCGGCCAAAACGGCACGAAATCCCATCAAGATCGTGCCGCTGCAAACCCGACTGCGCAAACCGGAGTGGATACGCGTCAAGACGGGTTCGGGAACCGGCTATAGCGATGTTAAAAAGCTGCTGCGCGAACACAGCCTGGTCACCGTGTGCGAGGAGGCTTCCTGCCCGAATATCGGTGAATGTTTCAGCAAAGGCACGGCCACCTTCATGATACTGGGGGATGTATGTACAAGGCGTTGCCCCTTCTGCGACGTCGCGCACGGCAAACCGCTGCCACCTGATACGGAAGAGCCTGCTAACCTTGCACGCTCCATCGGCTTGCTTAAACTCAACTACGTCGTCATCACCAGCGTGGATCGCGATGATCTCAAAGACGGAGGGGCTCAGCACTTCACCGACTGTCTGAGTGCCATCCGGATCAGCTCCCCCGCTACGCGCCTTGAAATTCTGATTCCGGATTTTCGCGGTCGTCTGGACGTGGCACTGGATGCGCTGGCCATCAGCCTGCCCGATGTGCTCAATCACAATATGGAAACCGTGCCGCGCCTGTACAAACTGGCACGCCCGGGTGCCGACTATGCACACTCGCTGAAACTGCTGCAGGATTTCAAGACGCGCTTCCCAGGCATCCCGACTAAATCCGGGCTGATGCTGGGTCTGGGTGAAACGGATGAAGAAGTGCTTGAAGTCATGCGGGATTTGCGCGCCCACGGGGTCAATATGCTGACGATCGGACAGTATCTGCAACCGTCGAACGGACATCTGCCGGTGCTGCGATATGCACCGCTTGAATCATTTACGATGTTTGAACGTGAAGCGAAAGCAATGGGATTTAGCCATGCAGCCTGCGGACCGATGGTGCGTTCGAGCTATTACGCCGATGAACAGGCACATCTTGCAGGTGTTCATGCCATTACATAACCAAGCCCAGCAACTGATTAATAGCCAGAGCTATTTCAGGGTCAACTCACATGAAAAGTCATAGATATGCATATTGACTTTATTTAAATTACCCACCGAGCCAGGCAGCATCATAAAAACACTTACAGGACATCACCTTACAAGCTTCATCCCCTGCATTATCCACTAAGGGCCGGGGATTTAGCGCGTAACGTTTTGAAAAGCTCGGCAATACCCAGCATGAACGCTCTGACATACTCAGCTAGACCCGATCAGCCAGACACATCAGCATGACAATCGCCGCACTCACAGATAAATAACCGATCGCCCAATCAGTTAAGCCAGGTCATTACCATGATCGCATAGCCTGCATTATCAGGGTCTAATGACGACTATTACGCAATATATGCAGGCGTTGCTGCTCTCGTCGAGCCGCGACCATTTTTTCTCTGGCATCCATCTCATGTACGGCATTGCGCTGAACCTGTACGATGGAATCGGTATTAGAATTTGGGTGTTCCAAGCCATCGCTACCAGCCTTGCTCATGATCAACCACCTTTCTGTTTTCCAGTAAGCGCAATGTATTAAGCGCTGAGTTGATTATCGGCAGCGAACTAATGAGCATGAGCGTATTTACACAAGCTCATGTAACTTACTTGCTACGCTCCCGATTCCATGCCGCCCCCTCGCTGCGAATTTTTAATCCTCTGAACGAACTGACAGGCTTAACGATGGGCTATGCGTGCAAGACTGACCACGGCGGGATAAATAACGTTTCGAGTTTTCATCCGCCGCGAATAACGGATTACACACGCCAGGCGTCGAGAAAGGCAACCAACCCGTGTGAAGGCAGTGCGGCAGAGAGGGCTTCCCCTGCCATTCATTCAAATCATGCGACGGTGCTGACCAGCGCGCCGCTAATATTTTGTCCGTTACCCATACTCTGCATCAGATTCTGCAAGAACGACTGCAACGTTGGCGTAGCTACCGGCGCGGCCTGACCTTGATTGGCCGCAGCTTGCCCCTGAGAAGCCGTGATTGAACTGATCAGATTCTGGAAACTTGAATTAAGGGAGCGAAGCGGATCATTCGCTGTCGTGCCTGATGAATCTGTCGTATTACTGGCAGAGAGTTGTTGCAATAAACTCTGCAAGTTAGCCGCCATATTGGAGCCCTGAGTACTCGCAACGGATGCGGCGCCGCCATCGCTGTCCGAATCTGACTTCTGTGTTCCCGTTGCAGGCGTTCCATTTGCCTGCCCCAGTGACGCAAACAAATTTTGCACAAAGGTTTGCAAAGCCGCTTGTGGATCTTGAGTCGAAGACGCGTTCGTACCGGAAGTCGTCGGTGTGACCGTAACAGCAGTACTACCGGTCAAACTTTGCCCAAGCGCCTGCGAAATAGCGCTCATAAAATTGGCTTTCCCGACACCACTCGCGCCGCCACGACTATCACTATCGCCATCCGAATCACTGCGAGCAACACGCTGAGGGGCGCCAGATGCCGGCTGCAGGTAAGACACACTATTTGCAGATGAAATGCTGCCAATTGAACTCATGTGAAGCTCCAATACGTTAATTAAGATTAAATTGTCGCGAGAAACAATCTGTTTGCAATATTACCGATTAACTGAAAAACTGATAGACCCTGCAGTGCATATTATCGAACTGATTTGTATCAAATTGTAAGCACAAGGCTCCCCCGACCCGACAAGTACACATCCTGCCGATTTTAAAAATTGTAGCCCACAACAAAATTAACCGTGTTGGCAGTATTTCGCACGGTCAGCGGACTGCTCTTCGCGCTGCCCGAGAGCTGCTTGAGCGACACACCGGCATTACTGAACCACTCCTTGGAGTAGCTGTGCATCCAGTTGAGTTTCAGTGCGTAGTCCCTGACGCCTGAAGTCGCATTGTATGGCGTCAATACACCGCCAGAGGCTGCAGACTGTGCAGCAGATACGCCATAATAGGTCTGCATGTACTTACCGTTGGCCCAGTTCATCTCAAGACCGGCACGCAGCTGATCAGCCTCTGAGATTTTCAACTCATAACCGCCGCCCAATTCAAAACGGGAACCGCGCGAACTGCCCGCAATGCTCGATGAGACATACCACGGAGAAAAATGTGCATTCACGAATCCACCCAGTTCAGCTGCCGCTGCAATATCGCCCGTACCGTTAAGATGTGCATCGACGCTTTGTTTGCGGTAATGGGCCATCGTCATACGCAGACCATACTGAACAGATTGATCGTCGGAGAAGTTGTAACCGATACCGCGCGATGTCCCCGCGAAGAAATGACCATGACTGATTTCTAACAATGGCACTGCGCGTAAGCGGTTGGTCGCCGCACCTTCGTAACGGGGTACTGAGGCGATGCCGCCCCCAATCGAAACTCTCCAGGGTGCACTTACAGCCAGCGCGTCAGGATTAGCTTCTGTTCCCGGGAGACCACTACCGTCTGCGAATGCGAATTGGGACGACACCAACAGGGCGGCAAGCAAGGTGAGCTTTTTCATTATGAGGCTTTCAATGATCAGGTTAAATTGAGTTGTATTAATTTTAAATCCGACATAAGCGCAGACACTGCATAAATAGTTCTGCATTTAATGCAATTTTCTTTGAACGCAAGGCGCTCTGACACCACGACATACCTGATACTGCGGGCATTCAGTGCTGACAATTTTTTATCTGTGTTGGCGAGATGTGTTAAACCTGGATCGGCTTCGGGCAAAAGTAGCCTCACATTGCTGCAAAGCTCATTGCTTGCCGGCTAAAACGATATTATTTTATCAATGCCCCTTGCGCCTCGGTCACTGCGTTCTGTGCTGCCATGTATGTTTTCTGGGCAACCTGGGCCTTTGCGTCTGCGCCTGAAGCAGTGCTTGCCGGCAATCCAGTCGGGGCATTCATCGCTGATGATGCGCTCGCGCCGAACATATCCGTAGCTGATGATCCTGACGCACCCGATGCAGAACCCAGATCGCTCAGCGACTGCGTAATCGCATTCTGTGCAGCAATATAGGCCGCCTGAGCGCTAGCCTGGGTTTGCGGTGCAGAGTGTAATGTTCCGGCGGAGGTATACGTCAACGATGCCAGCTGATTCGCAACAGACGGCGTAAATACTGTCTGCCCCTGTGCGGATGCCTGAGCGACCCGAGCCGCACTCGTGACTGTTGACACGCCCTGAGGCGTATTCAGTCCAGCCAGCGCAGTGGCGGCCGAACCTGCGTTATTCAGTAATGCATTCGAGATTGTCGTCATGATCGCGCCACCATTCGCCGGTTTAATACGAATGGTATTGTAACCCGTTAGATTAAAAACACCATCAAATGATGTATTGATGCAATACATCCCAAAGAGGCATGTGTAAGCTAAATGAAAGGCGATAAGCGCGCTTATTCTGCGTACTATTTACATCAAAATTGATGCTTAAAGCATATTGACTTTTTCAAACTACCCACAAACCGCAGGCGTATGCGGGTTAAACTGATCAAGACATTAACAAAAATTCAAAAAACACATTAATACATTGTTTTTATTTATATATTTTTAATTTAAATAATTGATAAAATCGGTAAAAATCCTCGCAGAATCAGACTTTAACTACTTTCTCACCAGAGTTACCCACAGAGTTATCCACAGAAATTATGGGCAAAACAAAAATACCCTCTAGGAACGGGAGATTAGCGCAGAATTACAAAGGAAACTCTGCGATAACCAACGCAGAAGACAGGAAATTCGCAGCAGCACAGGCTTACCCTGTTTAAGCATCATAAAACACGCTGATTCAGTTTCTCCGCCGATAGTTTGATGAAATGATCACTTCATGAAATACAGGACGCATTCAATACCAACGCTACAAAACAAGATTTTTGAAAAATAAGGCTTGATCAGCCTGAAATCAACCCATCGCGGCAAACCTCGGCACCCTGCAGCCTTCCCATTCCACCTGCTCCATGAAAGCCTCTTTGGGTCGCGTCCAGATCATGCCGTCAGCCAGTGACTGGTAAACCATCATGATGACATCGGGATCAGCCTCCAGCCTTGCCTCACAAACAATGTTGTAGATGCCGCCCTTATAGTGGCGATATTGCATTGCTAGCCTGCAATCACACTGATCTGCACATCACCCAGCGTCACCACTGCCCCTGCGCGTATCTTGGCCGTTTTACGCAATTCGATCTGCCCATCGACAGAAACAACGCCCTCAGCCACCATCGCTTTGCCTGCACCGCCGCTGTCGCATAAACCCGCCATCTTGAGCAGCTGATTGAGCTCGACATACTCGCCGTTTAGCTGAAATTCAATTTCTTGCATGTGAGGATCCTGACTTATTGGATGTTGCGGTGAATTAATGGCAAAGACAGACTTTTTCAGCTAGCGCCGAAACGGATGAACCCGTACATCAAATTTTAATGCTGACATGAACAATGGTATCGCTTTCGCGCAGATGGCGGCGGCGACGATTCACACCTGAACGAAACTCAGCCAGAATGGGCTCACGTCGGATGCGCCGGCTGACACGCCGCCTGTCCGCACTATGGACAGATCTGCGCCCATCCAACTGCCCGGACACAGGGTGACTGACATTTTTATTTCCACCAAGATCGCCAGACGCGTTTAATTCGGACTGCCCCTGAATAATTTTACGTACGTGCTTACTGCTATCGTAACGCACATAGCGCATTGGACCTGAAATACTGAACATAACTTTTCTCATAAAATGAAGGCCAGGAGGGTGATCACCCCTCAGCCACACTAAATCATCTCCAGCATATCGCTGAAGCAAATAAATACCACCAAACACGAATTTTATGCGAGAAAAAGGGCTGACACGTTAGTACCAACCCTTTATTTATCTGGCTCGCCGGTCCGGACAAATCTAGGGATTGGATTATACAGGTTCCACTTTGACTATAGCGATAAATATGCTGCTTCTGACCACCTGAGTGCGGCAGCGGCAAAATTGGATTCCGTGAGGTTCTAAAATGGTTACGTTTTGGCTACGGTACGCTGAAAAGACAAAAGCCTCGCATCGCTGCAAGGCTTTATCTGTCTGGCTCCCCGACCTGGATTCGAACCAGGGACCTGCGGATTAACAGCCTAGCAATCTAGACAAATACTTATTAATAATCAATATCTTGAATTATTCGCGCTTTACGATTTACAGCTAAAATGAGTTAAAAATAGCTAATTTCAGCCTACCGTAGCTACGTTTTAGCTACGGTAAAATATTTACGCCAGACTAACTACCAGCTTTTTTCCACAAGCATGGGCGTACTTTTTTAATGTCGCAAAGCTGGGTGAATGCTTCTGACTGATAAGGGATGACTCCAGACGAGATACCGCGCTGGTTGTTGTACCCATGCGTTGAGCAATCTGGGATTGAGTCAAGCCAGCTTCACGTCGGGCGCGTAGCACAGCATTGAGCGCGGCATACTCATCCTCAAGTTCGTCATAAGCACTTTTAGCTTCAGGGTCACTCAACATCTGAGCAACAAATGCATCATCGTGAGCAACGGGGTTAAATTTTTCATTTTGCATTTTTGACCTCCTTCAAGCGACGAACTGCAATTTCCAATTCATTATTCGGCGTTTTTTGTGTTTTCTTGATGAACGAATGCAGTACCACGATCACTTGCCCCACCTGAGTGCAGTAGAACACACGACCAATTCCCTCAGGACCTTTAGGGCGCAACTCGAATAAACCACTTCCCATCGCCTTAGAGTGAGGCATTCTCAAATCTGCGCCATGCTCTTCCATCAGTTCAGACAAACGCAAATAGTCAGCACGAATGCCGGAAGGCAATGCCAGCACATCAGAGCGCACACGTTCAGAAAAGTAAATTATTCGCCAGCTCACGTGTGGATATTAGCATAAATGTGAAATTTCAGTATGACAATGATGCCCGAATCAGTCATTTCACTTGAATAGCTAAAAAAATTTCATGGTTGGTTTTTCAAGTCAAAAATGGAGGCTGCCGCAGATTCGATATTAATATAAGATTCAGGAATAAGTTTTACACGGATTATTGCATCCTGCTTTTTCCATTCCAAAATGCTTCCATCCTTGTTTTTTCGCTTGAGTTTATTGCCTGTACCCAGACTCATAGAAAAGAAATCTAAGAATCTCCGGGCACCTACCCCTGTGAAAGGTTCAAAAGTCACCTGCTCATCGCCAGAGTCCTCATCAAGCTTTGTTTTTAAACTAATAGAATCAGTGCCGGATTTCCAACGTTTGACGAAACGCTGCACGCTGTCATAATCGCCGATATAACCGATTTCCTGCAAGCCTTCAAACAGTCGGTGAGCGGAACGTCGGCGCTGACGTGATAGCTTGGATTCTTCTTCCAGCCATTGGGTTAACTGTTCTGCAAATTGACCCAGCTTCGGCGAGGCTGCTTGCACCCGCTCGTATTTGGGTTCTTCAACGGTATTGAGATGCTTACGCACCGTTGGTCGCGAAATGCCCATATCACGGGCGATTGCCGTGATCGTTTGCTTTTGCACCGAATGTCGTCGGCGGATTTCGTAAATGATGTCCATATAAAACACTCCAGATACCCCCGGCTCAAAAGCCGGATGGTTACATACTGGGGTGGAAACTATTGGACGCTGTTTTCACCCCAAATCTGGAAAGTATTGCACGCTGTTTGACAAGCAGCTTTAAAGCGTGCTGGAATTGAAAATTTCCGCTGGCACGATTTAAAGCACACTTGGGCGAGTTGGCATCGGATGAATGGCACACCCACGCATGAGCTGAAACAGTTGGGTGGTTGGAAGAACAGTGCGATGGTGGAGCGATATGCCCATCTTGCTTCAGACCACCTGAGTGCGGCAGCAGCATGTGGGGGAGTGTTCTTATTGGCACTATTAACAAACAAAACAAAAAACGGTTTAAATCAGTGTTTATAAGGGTTACAGGGGAAAACAGGAAAAAAATAGCAATTTAAAAAAATGCGCAAAAAAGAACACAAATCGCGCATTTTTGCATTTGATTTGGCACGGAACAAACAAGGGTTGAATTCTTTTGCTGCAAAACTTCTACATCACCATTAAATAATTACATACCCCTGCCATACCACACGACACGTCCAATTATTTTGATCAAATCCAGATTGTCAGCAGAAACCTCCTCGGTTTCATATCTTGGATTGTCGCTTTTAACGACCATCACCCCATTCATCCTGAACTGCATCCGCTTTACGCGCAGCTCGCCGTTATAGGCAAAACAATAGATTGCGTCATGCCTGACTTCGGAGGATCCGCGATCGATCAGCAATAAATCATTGGTACGCAAGGTCGGCTCCATCGAGTCGCCGACAGAGCTGATCAGAATCAGATTGCTTGGATTCAACCCCAGCTCCAAACGTACCCAATCCTCACGAAACGCTAGGTAATCAACGATCTGCTCACTATGGATCATCGTGCCATTGCCCATGCTGGCTTCCACCTCATAGCGCGGGACGAATACGAAGCCAGGGTGAGGAATAGGCGGCATGAATGCGACTTGATCGCTCACGCGACTGTATTCGGGCTGCACGGCAGGAAGAGCAGGGCGCGCCTGGTCATCTGACAGCAACATTACGCCTTCTCCTGTCAGCAGCCAGACGGGATTGATACCCAGCCCAATAAAACCAGCGACTACCTCGCCACCTGGCACAGACTTACCTGATTCATTATTTTGAATCCCACGCTTTGAGCCACCTAATAAGGTGCTTAGTATCTCTTGACTATGGCCAAGAAAAACTCTGGCTTGCTTCATTCGCGCGCCAATTTCCTCAAGATTATTGCCGGAAGCTTTCATGACGAAAGCTTCCGGTTAAAGCTTCCGGATAATGAGCGCCGGAAGCTTTCAATAACTATCTGATTTATATAAATAAATATCAAAATAATTCCTATTTGTTCCAAATCAAAAGCTTCCGGTTTAAAAAAGATGAAAAATAAGGTGTCAGATATGTTGACACAAGCACCTTTTAAGGTGTCTAATGCACCACATCGCACAAACAAACCGGAGTTAAAACCATGATAACAAACAATGCAAAAAAACCAGTCAATGAAGACTGGCATCCAGCGGATATAAAAGCCGCCTTATACAAAGCTGGTCACACGCTTGCCGGTATCGCCAGAGCCTATCAGTTAAATAGCTCTAGCGCGTTATCACACACCTTTTTACGTAGCTATCCACTCAACGAAAAACGCATTGCCGATGCGCTTGGTATCCATCCAATGGTGATCTGGCCTAGCCGTTATAACCCGGACGGCACCGTTAAACCTCGTGGTTTTCGCGCAATACAGTTTAACGCAACCACGCTGGCGCGCAATAGCAAGACGACTGCCGCCGATAGCAAGTTCGCAAAGGCGGCCTGACATGAAATCCTATCTCAGTCTTCGTTACGTGAAACTCGCATTGCAGCATAAGTGCGCAGTGATTGCATCACCGATAGCAATAGTTGGTGGATGGCTACGGGTTAAACCGAGGTTTTTAAAATGAAACGCATCGTTGACACGCTGACCGGCGACCTGTTTGCCAGCGTCCCACAAGCCCACCCGATGACGGCTGGTGCATGGCGGTTTCGCAGCGAAATTGCTCATGCAATGGGCGAGGCAGTTAAAACTTGTGCAAAAGATCGTTATCAGATTGCCGCTGATATGAGCCGCTTACTGGGTCGTGAAGTCTCGGTGAATACCCTGGACAAATATACCTCGGAAGCCAGTGAAGACCATATCCCAAATCTGGAAACTGCGATCGCATTTGATGCTGCAACCGAGCAGCTCGCACTGGCTGATTTTTTTGCCAGAAAACTGGGCTGTCGGGTACTGCCAGGGAAGCAATCGTTATTGGCTGAATTAGGCAGGCTGGACGTGTTGAAAGGTGATATCGCCAAACAGGAAAAGGCCATCAAAAAAGTATTAGGTGAAGAGAAATGAACTCCCCTGCCCTCACACACGCCGATATCAAGACCATCGCGGACGCTATTGGCATAGCTAATTCAAGTGCTGCTGACCGCGCGAAGCGCGAAGCATGGCTATTTGAAGAGCAAGCGGGTCGAGGCGGTAAAAAACGCCTATACCCGCTGGCTACACTGCCAAAAGCAGTACGTGAAGCGCTGATTTCAACTCGCATCCATCAGGTGATGGCGGTGGCATCGACTCCAGTAGCCGCGCCCTTCCCTACCCCGAAAAAACATGAAGTTTTCCGCGCTGATGGCGCGATGGTGAAGCGCGGCCTGATCCGGCGCGTTAAAACGGAAGCCAGTCTTAACGATCTGGATCGTGCGCGACGTGATGCAGGACTAGTGCTATGCCAAGCGATTGAATCCGCGATGGCGTTGTCCAATTGCTCGGCCAAACATGCCATGCGTGAGCTGTCCGAGCGCGTACTGTCTGGGGTTGCGCGTCCTGAATTGATTGAGGCTGCCACAACGACCTATATCAAGCCACGCAAGACAGGACAAACACTAGCATCGCTGATTTCACGCCTGCAAAAGATGTATGCCGCGTATGTACAAGGGCGTAGCGAGGGCGATATTGGGCGTTATCTGGTGCCAGGCACGCCTGAAAAGTCAGGTTATAACCCGATCCATATCCATGCATTCCTGATTTTTTATTGCCGTCCGACGCGGCCACCCGTCTCTGAGGCGTGGCGCGCAGCACAAGGCTGGTTTGCAGCACAAAGCCTGCCTTGTCCTGCGGTAGATACGTTCCACCGCATTGAAAAATCTTTGCCGGTCACGATCAAATACCGTGGCCGCATGACCGGATCCGAATGGCGCGGCCTGAAGGCTTATGTGGCGCGCGACGTATCGATGTTCCATACCAATGATATCTGGGTAGCGGACGGCCATAGCTTCAAAGCCAAGGTACAGCACCCGATCCACGGACAACCATTTACGCCGGAAATCACCGTGGTACTGGACTGGGTGTCGCGCCGAATCGTTGGATGGTCGGTCGATCTGGCTGAATCCACCATTGCGGTATCAGCCGCCTTGAGGCACGCCGAGCAACAAACTCGCGCTCGACCACTGGTGTTCTATTCGGACAATGGGTCAGGCGAAACCGGAAAGCTGATTGACTGCCCGATCCACGGCACGCTGGCACGCCAGGGAATCACGCATGAAACAGGTATTCCGGGCAATCCACAGGCACGCGGCATCATTGAGCGCTCATGGCAAGTGACCTTAATCCCGTTGGCACGCACCTATCCGACCTGCACCTGGAAAGGTACGGACAAGGAAGCAACACGCAAGATGCTGGTTGGACTGAACAAGAAAGACGGCTCAGGCCGCGCTGTATTGCCTTCATGGCGTCAACTGCTGGATGACTGTGAACGAGTGCTTGGATGGGATGGCGAATACAACCGTTTGCATTCACATCGTGAGTTAGATGACCGCACACCGACCGAAGAATACGCGAAAAAACTAGATCCAAATGCCGAGCTATGCGGCCCAAGTGATGACGAACTGGCCGTGTTATGGATGCCGGAAGTGGGACGTACCCCGCAGCGCGGCGTGATCTCATTATTCAACAATGAATATGCCAACAAGATTCTGGTTGATGCACTGGCTGAAGGCGAAAAAGTCCGCGTCAGATTCGATTTGCATAACCCTGACAAGGTTTGGGTGTTGCGCATGGATGGCACGTTTCTATGCGTTGCTGAATGGAATTCCCATAAACGCGCCGCCTTCCCTGTTGCCTATATGGATAAGAAGCGCCAGGAACGCGCAGACGGCAAGATCAAGCGTGCACATCGCGACATCGATGAGGCGAATGCTGAACTGGGCAATGTGATTGAGGCACAAGGCCAATTTACGCAGGACATCAGCGACTTTATTGATTTGACACCCAAGGTTCCGGTTCGTGAGCAGACGGTTGAGGATTTCAGAGACGAACCGGAAGAAAAAGAGAAATTCATGACAGCAGAAGAGCAATTGATGTGGCTGTACGGCGGCGGGGAAGACCCAAGAACTAAGGATGTGGCCGTTAGCTAGTTACGAGCTAACCAACGGCCTTTTGTAGCAGCAGTAACCAGTAAGTAACCACCAAGAGGAATTGTAAATGAAACAGCACTTTGTAGAAACCAGTAATCACCGCCTGTTTATCGGCAGCGTCGCTGCAGTCGAAAATCGCGGCAGCCCGGAGGCATGCATTCTGCTGCTGACCGGCGAACCCGGCACAGGTAAAAGCTGCACCGTGGACAATTGGGGCGCGCAGCGCGATGCCATCTATCTGGAAGGTATCCCCGGTATGAGCCTTAGTTTTCTGCGCGACTATTTGGCCGATCAGACCGGCGTGATGGCGCGTGGAAAGTTCGATCAATACAAGGGAATGGTTGAGTTTTTCAAAACGAGTCACCAACCGATCATCCTGGATGAAGCGCAGCACGGGCTGCCAAACAAGGCCGAGTGCATCGAGTATCTGCGTCGCATCGCTGAGCAGGCTAATACCTTGCTGGTTCTGGTTTGCCATACCTCCGAGAAACATCGTTTTTCTGAACATCGCCTGGCACACGTTGCCACCCGCGTGTCGGCCGCCCCCGAACTCAAACCTGCCACGGTGGCCGACTGCGCGGCGTATCTCGCTGAGCTGTGCGAAGTGCACACCGATCAGGGCATCGCGCAGCAGGTGTTCGAGCAGTCACGCGGACGCTATCGCCTGATGAGCAATGCCTGCCGCACGCTGGAAGTAATCGGCGTAAAGAAGGGGAAAACCGAACTGATCGCCGCAGATATCAAGGGTATCCGGCTGTGTGAAGACGCGATGAAGTCGCTGAAACGGGAGGCGAAGTAATGTCCCGTAAAGGTCAAATCTCTCCGCGCACTGTCACGATCGGACTGCGTCCGCGCGCTTGGTGGGTAATGCGTCGACGTATCAGTTTTACAGTGCAGGAACTGCTGGCCACGCTGGCGGATGGGACAGAACGTGATGCAGAAGGCAACTTGTGCAAGTACATCCGCGCATTGGAAAAAGCCGGGATCGTTAAGCGCGAAGCCAAACGGAAAGCAGGTTCAGCCCTAACCAGCCCAGGCATGCTGCGTTACCAGCTCGTCGTCAATGCCGGTCGTAAAGCCCCGGTATGGCGTGCCAAAAACAACACGGTATATGACCCGAACAGCAATACGGTGTACCCGATGGAGGTGTGCGATGAATGATGCTCATACTTTTGATCTTTGCCGCACGGCGGTTGATGCCAGCAGCATGACCGCTGTCGCTGAAGCAATCGGCTATTCACGCACAGCGATTTCACTGTACCTGTCCGGGAAATACGGCGCAGGCGTGGAAAAACTGGAAGCGGCCATTCTGGCGCGTTACGACATCTACCCATGCACGCATAACAACATTGAAATTAGTGGCCCAGACTGCCAGCGCCGCGCTACTGCGCCGCGTCCCTTCGGTGGTCGTGCCAAGGAAGCACACTGGTTGGCCTGTCAGGTATGCCCACACAACAAGTCTGGAGACAAATCATGAACAATTTGCAACGGAAACCGCTGTTTTCGCCGACTACGGTACGTATCAATCCCGCTGATCGTTTGGCGCTGGCACAACTGGCAAAGCAGTGCGTCGACTGGCTGTTTATCAGCGGATTTGAGGTACTACAAGTGACAAAAGGATTGGATAAGCCGCGTGTATTTATCCGAAACAGCCCGCTGTGCAAAACGCTTGATGGGGCAATCCACCGTTATGAACGAAGCCCGCAAGGTGAGTCTCGCTACTGGTTTGCTATCCGTCACAAATGCGAAGTGCGCTGGAATGACGCGGAGGTGCATTCATGAAAATTACACCTATCAATCAGCCTGGTCAGATATTGCTTGCATTACGTGCCGGTCGGATGGAGCCAACCCATATCTCTGAGAGATTTTCATTCGCAAGCGGGTGGCTCCACCGTATGAATGCAGAGGGTCTCATTGAAAGAAATGAAGATATGGTCTGGAGCATTACCCCTGCTGGTCGGGCAGTTTGCCCGAACCGTCGTGATGCCAAGCTTGAGCCAATGCATACCTGCAAAACCAGCAAGAGTCGCGCACACGGCTGGTCGTCAACACGCCAGCAGCAGGGAGCCACAGCATGAGCCCTATCAACATGGATGAGCTGATCAAACTGCACGAAGGTGCTCGCGGAACTGGCGGAATCACAAGCCGTGATGGTCAGCAATTCTGCATCAAAATTTACCAGTTATTTCCTGAAATATACCAAGGCGCAAAGGTTCTGACGTTGCGCGCTAATGTCTTCGGAACCGTACTTGAAAACATCGGCAAGATGAGCGTAATCGAGGCTGGAAAAACAGCACGTGGTGCGGCCCGTTGTGTCTTGGAAGATATGAAAAATAAGGTGGAGGCATGAATTTGACCTGCCCATGCTGTTTTGCGGCATTCCCGCTCGATGCTGCGCTAGAGGTAAATGCGCAACGTCAGGCCTATACCGAGTTGCTCGCACTCACCCCGTTTCCTGAACTGCTGCCCGGCTATATCCGTCTGTTTGCACCGGCCAAAAAAGCTTTGTCTGGAACTAAAAAAGCCCGAATCACTGCGGAGCTGGTGCAGATGATTAAAGCCGCCCGGTTCGAATTCAAGCGTACAAGCTATGTCGCGCCACTGGAATACTGGCGTGTCGGCTTTGAAACATTGCAATTCATGCGTGATACCGGATCGCTGGAGTTGCCGCTCCAGTCGCACAACCTGCTGCTGGCGGTGATGAGCAAGCACATCAACAAGGGTGAGGCCCGCAAAGAGCAACAGCATGAAGACAGGCTGGCCGGTAGAACACCGACGGCCACGCCTGCCGCCTATCAACAAAATAAAGCGGTGCTTAGTGTCGCTAATGATAAGCCGCGCAGCGTCATGCCCGACTCCGTTAAACAAGATTTACAACGCCTGAAAACACGCACCTATGAGCAAGCACAACAAGCGCCACCGGATAGCCCGGAAGCGTAGACAACTGATTTTTTACTACATCAACCAGAAAGGATTTAACCATGCAACAAGTTGAAATTAAACCGATACCAGACGGCTATATGTCTGATGCCAAAGGCGCTTTATGGCCTGTCGAGAAGGTTCGTGAAATAGACCGGCTGCGTGATGAGCTTGTCCGTGAGATTGCAAAAAATGCACGTGTGCAGTCCGAGGTGTTGACGAAGTTCAAAGCCAGCGTATTTGGCGACATTGAGTCCTTCATCCAGCTAAGCGGCGAGAAATACGGCGTGAATATGGGCGGAAAAAAAGGCAACGTCAGCCTGCTGTCGTTCGATGGCCGCTACAAGGTTCAACGCGCAGTCGCTGAGTCACTGGCCTTTGATGAACGCCTGCAAATCGCTAAAGAACTGGTCAGCGAGTGCATACATCTGTGGTCGGCAGGATCTAGCTCTGAAATACGTGCGCTCATCAATGACGCATTCCAGGTAGACAAAGAGGGGCGCGTCAATGTGGCACGTATCTTGAGCCTACGCCGTCTGGATATCGCCGATGAAAAGTGGGCGACAGCGATGCAGGCCATCGGAGAAAGCATTCAGGTCGCGGGTAGTAAAACCTACTTTCGAGTGTATGAACGTATTGGCGATACCGACCAGTATCGGTCTATCAGTCTGGACATTGCCGCACTTTAACAATCAATTTTAACCGTCCATCAGGGCATAACCAAAGGAGTTTCAAATGAATAAAACGTTTTTGATGTTGGCAATTTCACTGAGCCTTGCCGCGTGTGGCCAACAAACCGCCGAGCAAAAAATTAATAGCCAGGTAAAGGATAAAGTTCATGCGTTGACCGCAGACGAGCGTCAGTTAGCGATGATTAACGCAAAATCATTCTATGAAAAAGAGTGGTCAATCTACGACAACAAGCGTGGGATGGTGACGGAATGCCGCCCATCCGATAGTAACTTTAACGGGTTGGTGACATGTACTGGCATGGTCCCGAATTCCCACAGTGGTTATGCCGAAATAAAGCGCTACTGTGGATATACGCCTGGGTTGGTTGGCTGTTCTGACGAAGATACGGTGAAGTGACATGCTGCTGATCAATATCGAAACGATGTTTGTTGTATCCATTGTGTGTTACGTCGCCGGAGTGGCAACACCGAATATATGGCGAATCCGGCGAAATCGTAAGTAAAAACCTATGGTTCGCGCCACCCAGCAATGTTTCAGATTAACCATTTATCCAAAGGAGCTTCAAATGAACCAAAAAGAACTGATCGACGCAATCGCAGCACAATCCAGTAATGCCGGTGTATCCAAGGTTGTAATCAAGTGGGTACTGGAGGTGCAGGCCGAAGTCGTCGCTCGTGAAATGCAGAAAGGCGAAGGTGCTGAAGTGACATTGCCGGGCATCGGCAAGATCAGCGTAAAGCAGAGTCCGGCGCGCATCGGTCGCAATCCTGCCACGGGCGATGAAATTCAAATCCCCGCCAAAAATAAGCCGCATTTCAGTGCAGCCAAGGCGTTGAAAGAAGCGGCAATGAGTAACTAAACCTTCGCTTCCAGCCCGTTAAATATAGCGGGCTGCGAGAGACGGTTTAACAGGGAGAAAATCATGAAACTTAGCAAAGAACAGAAAGACCAGGCTATTCAGAAACTATCTAATCTGTGGGGTTCGATAATCCTGATGTGCGACGGATATCGTGTCGCTCTACAAGTTCAGCGTACCAGCGCATTGAGGTTCCGTGTCATGACCTTTGTGAATGGAGAGTTCAAGGGTTTGTGGTGCAATCCAGAGAACAGGTGCCCTGAGTCAATATTTATGCGAAAACAAGTCTCTCCAATTTTTTCGCCATCCCGTAAAAAGGAAATAGAAAAGGCGCTTGGAAAGCGCTATGTAAAAAATGATCCGCGCTTCAGTGAAACACATACCTGGCTCCTCCCTGACTTTGCCAGCGGCAAGGCGGCTATCAGTCACATGTGCAAGGTGTCTGAATCTATCCAGATCGTGGAGGAATCATGAGCGCCTACCCAGCCAAATTCAAGCAAGTCGATCTTGCCCGCCGCGAGATCCAGTTGATTCACGTCGCCCGCCAGAAAGTGAGTATGGATGAGGATACCTATCGCGCGCTGCTGCATGACCGATTCGGCGTGGCCAGCAGCAAGGATATGGATTGGAAACAGCGCAAAGAGCTGCTCGATCACTTCAAGACGCTGGGTTTCAAATCAACCGCGTCACAGCGCCCTGCCCCGGCTAAGGATAAAGTCGCACAGGTCGGTAAAATCCGCGCCTTGTTGATCGCCCTGGACAACAAACCGGATGCCTACGCTGATGGCATGTCGAAGCACATGTTCAAGATTGATCGCTTCGAGTGGTGCACCGGCGCGCAGCTCGGCAAGATCATCGCGGCTCTGGAATACGCAAAAAACAAGGCTGACGCAAAATGAACCTAGACGAATCTGATTTGCACCTGCTCCCGCCATCCATGCAATGGCTGGCTAAGGCCATCGGCCTGACGGCTACGCTGAAGCTGGTAAAGATGCATGGCGGCGGAACACCGATTTATATTCCGATGACAGTGCAACTGGATCACCGACTACTGTACCTGATCGGGATGGAAGCCTATACGGCGCTGGTAGCAGAATATGGTGGCGATCAATTGGAAATTGCACGCTGTGAAAAAGCGGCTCGGGTACTAATCTATCGTGAAATTCGCCGCGAATATGACGAAGGGACGCCGCAAAATACCTTGGCGCTGAAATACGAATTCACTACCCGGCACATCCGTGACATTCTGAATAGCGAAATTGAAGATGACATGCAGGTCGGGTTGTTTTAAGGTATCGAACTTTCAATCAAGGGTGAAGACAATGAATCCATTAATAGTGTTTTTTGGTGTCTGGGTAGTTTTTTTAATTGGCGCTCAATTCATGAAATGGAAACACTCCGGTGCAATTGGTTTAGGTGGTGGATTTTTCATTGCAATCCTTGCTATATTTTCGATGAACAAATTAACACCCGAAGAAATACCCAGCACGCTTGAGCAAGCCGGAATCAGCCATAAGCAATGGAACAGTAATAATGCGCGAATGGCTGCAAAAATTACTGTGAACGTGCTACAGCGGATTGATGGATTAATTGTAGATGCAGATAAGCGCGGAGATTCTGCGGCAGCAACACCAATGCTGGATGAACTTCTTCCAATTATTCAAGACTGGAATGACCAACAGAACAATGCCATTGTAGGGAAATACCATAATTGTGTCTTAGCTACTGTCCATGTAATGGATGGCGTTACATCGGTAATGAGCGGCAGAAATTATTCAACTAGAGACCGCTTTGAATCTGCGCTTAAGGTATGTAAGTCAGCAATATAAAAAAATAATTAGTGCCGAATATCCTACAACGAATATTTGACAAGTAATATAGATCTTCCAGAAGCCCCGCCCCATGCGGGGTTTTTCGTTTACCCCGGAACCCCTTCTGTCTTATCCCGCCTCGCGCGCACGCGTACATTACGCGTCATGCAAACAACTAAATTCTATGACCTTAAACCCGGAGATCGCTATGTAGATCAGGATGATCGCGTCTGTACAAAACTCACCAGCACCACGGCACGTCTGCATATCGCCCATCCGCCCAAAGAATTCGGGCGCTGCATTGCGGCGATAGGCGCGGGCACACTGGTTCGATTTCTTCCCGCTGTTCCAGCCAAATTCAAGGAAATCAAATGATAAAAATATCCAGCCTAACCGCCTGGCTGCGTGGATTGCTTCGCCAACGCTCATTGTTCCTGATAGGCGGTGCCGTACTGGCATTATGGGCATCATTACAGTCAGATCCAGACAGCGGACTTTCCACATTGCTGGGCGGACTGGCGCTAATTCAAGGGGTATGGGCTATCGCTGCCGCTCACTGGGCACGCAAGGCATTGATGGATTATCCCGAGGCTGATCAGCGCAACTTGTTTGCCAAGGCCAGCGAGGGTTCTACCGGTGCCGGTCTTGCCTTGATCGCAATGGCTATCGCATTCGTTGGATTACTGATGGTATTTGCGCCCCGTGCGCATGCCACTGAGCTTCCCTCCGGATTTATAAAATATGGTCCGATGCTGAAAGCCGAGCAGCGCCATTACTGGTCTGGTCACCCTGATGCGGTTGTACTAGCCGGTTTAGTTGAGCAGGAGTCCTGCATCAGCCTGAAATCAAAAGGATGCTGGAATCCATCGGCACAGCTCAAAACCTCACGTGAGGAAGGCGCTGGAATGGGGCAAATCACCCGTGCCTATCGGGCAAACGGCACGCTGCGATTTGATACCTTATCAGACTTACATGAGCGTTATGAGGTTGAGTTGGGGGATATGGCATGGAGCAACATATACGCCAGACCAGAACTTCAGCTGCGTTCCATTGTGCTGATGAGCCGGGATGCAGCCAAACCATTTCGATCCGCTCCAGACATGCTGTCGTTTGGCGATGCCGCCTATAACGGCGGTATAGATGGCGTCCAAAAAGAACGCCGCGCCTGTGCGCTGACTAAAAATTGCAATCCCGGCAAATGGGTCGCTAACGTTGAGGCGCACTGCCTGAAGTCACGGCAACCGCTGTACGGCGGTCGTAACGCCTGTGACATCAACCGTGAACACGTACACAACGCCCTGTTGGTGCGCCCGGCCAAATACCGTTTGATGTGGGCAACGATATGAACCTCGTCCCCTGGCATGATCGCATTCTCGCCCTAGTGTTGCTGCTTCTGGCCGGTATCGGCTTCGGATACGTGGAAGGAATCTCCCGTGAATCTGACCGACGCGATGCGCAGGATCTGCAAAAAACCAACGATGCCGTTAAAGCCCGTGCAGTTGCACAAGCTCGTGCAGACAAGGAATCGGCACGTCGTGAAAACATTGGCGCACAACGCGAAACCTCACGCGAACAGATTCGTGTGGTGTACAGATCAATAAAGGAGCAAGCCGATGAAACAGTTAAAAAACATCCTGAGTTTAACGATTGCGGCCTTGATGCTGACGGCCTGCGCAACTGGAACACCGCCAATTCTGGATCCGCCGCAAGCGCGCCCGTGTCCGGCAAGCCTGACAGCACCTTGCCCAGTACCGCCACCCGCAAAATCGGGGAGCCTGACGGATCTGCTGAACAATCATATCGAGGCGATGGAGCTGTACAGCCAGTGCCGGGATCAGATAGCAAAGCTGGCAGAGTGCGTACGGGAGTGATTTATGACTGATGAGATTGATCGCGCCTGCGAAGCTGAAGAGTGGTTTCGCAGTCAGGCACTGGATAACCGGCAAGTCATTGCCGACGCTATGCCCTTCACTGGCAGTTGCTACAACTGCGAAGCCACAATCGAGCATGGAAGTTTCTGCGATACCGATTGCCGGGACGATTATCAACTACGAAAAAAACAGGAAAATCAAAGGGTCTGAGCATGGATATGGAGTTAATGAAATTGGCCGTCATGGCGCTGGGATTAGCCTTCAATATTGCGGCATACCAGTATATGAAGTCATCAAATAAAGATAAGGCTACCAAGGATCAGATCAAAGAACTCAAAGATGATCTTGATGAAAAAATGGAAGACCAGGGAGACCGAATTACCAAGCTGGAATCTCGTGCTGAGGGTTCCCCTACGCATGCTGATCTGGGCGATATGCACGAAAAAATCAACAGGCTGATGACGGATGTCGGTCATCTATCTGGTGAATTTATCGGTGTACGCAACCTGCTCAACACCATCCATCAACACTTACTGACCGGAGGTAAAAAGTGACAACTTACGCCGAAGAAATAACCGCATCACGCCGCCTGACTATCCTTCTGGCTCTGTACTTTGCGAATGCCTTCACAATGAATCGCGCCGTGCTGCGCGATCAGGTCGGACGCACCGGCTATGTGACCAGCATGGACGAAATGATGGCCGACCTTGAATGGCTGGTCAGCATTGATCTGATTGAAATGCTGGAAATGGATGTGGTGCGACTCACCTATCGCGGTGAAGATATCGCGCTGGGTCGCAGTCAGGTCAACGGCGTGCGCCGACCATCTCCCGCCGTGACGCCCAGCAAGCCCGCCGCTAAACCACTGAGTCTTATCTGATGGCACACGGTGAAGATGCCCGCCGTCAGGTTCGTGCGGCCTATGTATTTGACCAGTTGTCTCTGGAAGTCGCTGCTGCCAAGTTCGGCGTGCCGTATGCCACAGCACGTAACTGGAAGCGTACAGGTAAAGAGTTGGGTGACGACTGGGACAAGGCACGCGGCGCGCAGATGATCGCCGGTGGCGGCATTGAGGACGTGGTGCGCCAGACGCTGGCCGTGGTGGTGCAGCAGGTGCAGGCCACCGTCGAATCAATCCAGCAGGCGGACAATATGGCGCCGGGCGACAAGGTGCAGATGCTGTGCAGTCTGGCCGACGCCTATAACAAACTGATGGCCGCCAGTCGCAAGCTGATGCCGGAAACCGACAAGCTCGCCGTGGCCACCGACGTGGTAAAGCGTTATGCCGAGTTTGTCCGGGTCAAGTATCCAAAACACATGCTGGTGGTGATCGAGACGATGGAGCCGTTCGGCGACGAACTGGCGAGAGCGTATGGATAAGCTCATCTGGTTTTTGATCGGACTGCTTGTCGGAAAAGCCATCGGATGGAGGTCTGCTCATCATTCCATCGCTGAAGAATGCCGCCAACTGGGTGGCTTCTTCGTTGGCAAGTCAGTTTTTAAGTGCGTTGAAATAAAGGATCCCAAGCCTTTCGTGATGACTGCGCCGCCTGCACCAGAACGCTATCGCAGGGAAAAGGCTGAATAATGTCTACGAACAAAACCTCCCGCCGCGCCTTCCTTGAAGAGATCGGCAAGCTCGCCCAGAACTTCCGCATGCAGATTGAAGCGGAGGTGGATGGCTTTGATCCCGATCCGGCTGCGCTGGCTGAACGCCGTGCGCGGGCGATGCACGACTATCGTTTCTTTGCGCGCACCTACTTCCCGCACTACGTTAAAAAGGGCGAAGCGGCGTTACATACTTACCTCTATGACCGGTTGCCGGAGATCGTCGATAACGGCACCGGCGACCATGAGGCGATTGCCGCACCACGCGGTAATGCCAAATCCACCCTGGTTACCCAGATCTTCGTGATCTGGTGCGTCGTCACTGGGCGTAAGCATTATCCGGTGATCGTGATGGATGCGCTGGATCAGGCAGCCACCATGCTAGAGGCGATCAAAGCCGAGCTGGCATTCAACCCGCGTTTAATGATGGACTTTCCGGAGGCGTGCGGTGGCGGCAGAGTTTGGAATGTCGGCACCATCATTACCGCCAACGACGCCAAGATACAGGCGTTCGGTTCAGGCAAGCGGATGCGCGGCCTGCGTCACGGCCCGCACCGTCCTGACCTGGTGATCGGCGACGATCTGGAAAATGATGAGAACGTGCGCAGCCCTGAGCAGCGCGACAAGCTGGAAAACTGGCTGAAGAAAACTGTTTTATCCCTTGGCGAAGCGGATGACACGATGGATGTGATCATCATCGGCACCATCCTGCATTACGACTCGGTGTTGTCCCGCCTGCTTAAAAACCAACTCTGGTCATCGAAGAAATTCCGCTCCATCGAGCGCTGGCCGGACAATATGAGTCTATGGGAGCAATGGGAAGAGCGGCTGCTCAACGAAGGGCGAGAGGCTGCGCTACAGCTTTACACCCGGTGTAAAGATGAAATGGAGGCTGGTGCAATTATCTGCTGGCCGGACGGTCAGCCGCTCTACAAGCTGATGGTTAAACGCGCCCGTGATGGCCGTGCGGCGTTTGATTCCGAACAACAGAACGATCCGGTATCCGGAGACGATGCCCCGTTCGCACATATCCTAGACGGGTGCTGGTGGACATCATTGCCGCCCAATTTGATCTACTTCGGGGCATGCGACCCTTCCCTGGGAAAAGCGGGTGCATCGCGAGATCCATCAGCCTTGCTGGTTGGCGGTTATGAGCGTCTAACTGGCAGGCTATATGTTGTCGCCGCACCTATTAAGAAGCGCTTGCCCGATAGGATTATCGAAGATGTGATTGCATTGCAGCGCGAATTTAACTGCGTGTTGTGGGTAGTCGAGGCCGTGCAGTTTCAAGAGTTTCTCTACACCGAGCTGGTAAAGCGTAGTGCGGCACAAGGAATTCCTGTCCCCGCCCGTGCAGTCAAGCCAACGGCGGACAAACTTTTGCGTATCGAGACGCTACAGCCGCATTTTGCCAACGGTCTGATCAAGCTAAATCCGAGCCAGACTACGCTGATTGACCAGCTGCGTCACTTCCCAAAGGCGGATCATGACGATGGACCTGATGCATTACATATGCTTTGGGCTGCTGCATTATCAGGCTCAGCAAAAATTGAATACCAAGGAGCTGGCAGTCGTCGGCGTGATGAAGATGGAGGACGAAAAGCATGGTAACTAGCTCAACAATTTTGGACGCAACTGGAAATCCAATCAAGCGCACCGAGTTAAGCGAGCCGCAAACTGCCAAACTGGCGCAGCTGCATCGGGAGTTTGCCAGTCATCCAAGCCGAGGTTTAACGCCGGCAAAACTTGCTCGTATCCTAGAAAGCGCCGAGCAAGGCGACCTTCGTGCGCAACATGATTTATTTATGGATATGGAAGAAAAAGACGCCCATATCTATGCTGAAATGGGGAAGCGAAAGCGCGCGTTGCTCACTGTCGACTGGGATATCGTCCCGCCGCGCAATGCCAGTGCAGATGAACGCAAGTTGGCCGGTTATGCAAAGGAGATGATCCAGGACATCCCAAACTTCGAAGACGTCATTCTGGATGCGCTAGATGGCATAGGGCATGGGTTTTCATGTCAGGAGATTGAATGGGAAAGGCTGGGTAGTGACTGGCTGCCGAAGGAAATAAATCACCGCCCGCAAGGCTGGTTTCAAACAGATCATGAGACTCGCACCAAAATTCACTTGCGTGACCTGACTCTGGATGGACAGGCGTTGCGACCATTTGGCTGGATTACTCATGAGCATAAGGCTAAGAGTGGCTATATTGCACGCTCAGGACTGCATCGGGTCTTGTCATGGCCATATCTATTTAAGACTTATTCGGTAGGCGATCTAGCTGAGTTTCTGGAGATTTATGGATTGCCATTGAGATTAGGAAAGTATCAGTCCGGCGCATCCGATGAAGAAAAAGTGACTTTGCTCCGTGCTGTAATGAGCATTGGTCATGACGCAGCTGGAATTATCCCTGAAGCTATGTCAATTGAGTTTGAAGAGGCCGCTAAAGGCGCTTCAGACCCATTCGAGGCGATGATTGCCTGGGCAGAAAAAAGCGTGAGTAAGGCTGTATTGGGTGGGACGCTGACTAGTGGTGCGGATGGGAAAAGTAGCACAAACGCGCTAGGTAAAGTCCATAACGAAGTTCGACATGATTTGATGGTATCGGATGCAATCCAGTTGGGCGGAACCCTGACCCGTGATCTGGTCTACCCAATTTTGGCATTAAATAAAGGGGGTGTAGAAGATCGTCGTCGTTTGCCTCGCTTTGTATTCCGTGTTCGAGAAATTGAAGATCTTGCCACCTTGGCTGATGCGCTTCCGAAGTTGGTAGGGATTGGTATGCAAATACCAGAGGACTGGGCGCATGAGCGCGCAGGAATCCCACTTCCAGAAGCGGGCGCGCGCGTGCTGAATGCTCCCAAGCCAACACCTCCCGCTGTTAACCAGGCTTCACTTAAAACAGGGATGGCAGCATTATCAGCAAATGGAATAGTGAATGATTTATTCCCTGATCAAACTGCACTTGATGCAGGGGTTGAAGGCATGGATCCAGCAATGCTAAATACTCAAAGCAAAGAGATACTTAAGCCTCTGCTTGATCTTATCGCGCAATCTGCTGACTATGCCGATGTGTTCGATAGACTGGCTGAGACGTTTCCGGCAATGAATACGCAGGATCTTGAGCAAACATTAGCTAGAGCAATGTTTGTCGCCGAAGTTTGGGGAAAGCTGAGCGCGCAAGATGAACAAGGCTGATCTATTGGCCGTCTTCGGTCTGCCGCCTGAAAAGGCGATCGAATACTTTCAGTCCAAGGGGTATGCAATCACATGGAGCTGGAGAGAAAAGGAAATGTGGCAGGAAGCTCAGGCCAAAGCTTTTACTGTGGCCAAGGTGATGAATACCGATATCCTTAAAGATATTCGCGGTGCACTGGATGAAGCGTTAAACAGCGGCACGACTTTGCGTGATTTTGAGAAAAAGTTAACGCCCATCCTGCAAGCCAAAGGCTGGTGGGGGAAGACCGAGCATGTCGACACCCTGACTGGTGAAGTGAGTAATGTTCAGCTCGGCAGCCCTCGCCGCCTCAAGACGATCTACCAGACCAACATGCAAACCGCCTATATGGCCGGACGCTACCGCAGCATGATGGAAAGCGTAGACAGTCACCCCTACTGGCAATATGTCGCGGTGCTGGATGGCCGCACCCGCCCGACGCACCGGGCCATGAATGGTCGCGTGTTTCGTTATGACGATGCGCTATGGGGTGCGATGTATCCACCGAATGGTTTCAATTGCCGATGCCGCGTGAGTGCGATCAGTGAATTCGAGGTCAAGCGCGATGGCATCACAGTAGATTCATCTGCCGAACGACTGATCGATCATGACATTCGCATGAAGGATGGCAGCACGGTCCAGGTCAAGGCGCTGCGCATCAAGGTGGATGGTCAAGATAAGCTATTCGCGCCGGATGCAGGATGGAGCTACAACCCGGGTCGCGCCGTATTCGGCAACGATGTTGAAGTGATGCGCAAAATCAGTGCGGTGAATGACCGCGCCATCCGCGTACAGGCCGTGCAGGCAATCAATAACTCAGAACTGCGTCATCAGGCGTTTGCCAGCTGGGTCGACACGGCGCTGACCAAGCGTGCACCAGGACATGAGGCGCAGGTGGTAGGTTACATATCCGAAGATATTGCCGACTTCGCCAGAAAGAACAACGGCGGTGTGGATCCGGCTCGCGTGCTGGCCTTGCCTGAAAAACGCCTGGTGCATGCAGATAGCATGAAACATCAAGACGATGGCATCACGCTCACTTTGGCGCAATACCAGGCATTGCCTCAAGTGGTATCTGAACCTGATGCGGTGTACTGGGATAAGTTGCACAAGAATCTGGTCTATGTTGCAAACGATGGGGATGGCGGCTTGATCTACGTTCCGGTCGACGCCGCAACCAACGTCAAGCATCACGGCAAGCTCGATGCTGTTGTAAACGCGTACCGGCTACCGCCAACGAATGACGGAACGGGAAGATTGAAAGACGGGAAGCGATTCGTAAAAATGGAGTGAAGGTCGGTGGCGGGACTTGAACCTGCATACTTCGCTGCTTGAGCAGTTAGCCATTACCCATCGGCGGACAACCGACCTTGCTTCAGTCATTGTAAGAGGTAACTATGTTTGAAATCAAGATAGATGACAAAGCGGTGATGAGTTCTCTGGATAGGCTTGCGGCGACTGCGCATAACATGTCACCAGTAATGCGCGTCATTGCCCAAGAGTTAGCCAGGCAGACAGAGAAAAACTTTGCTGCAGAAGGTCGCCCAAAGTGGCTGGGCCTTAGCCGCTCCACGCTTGAGGGCCGTGTGATGGCTCGCACCAAGACCCGAGATGGCGCGATTAAAAAAGGCGCAATCCGCAAGGATGGGCGCATCAGCAAATCAATTGGATCGAGAGTTGGTGGGCAAATATTGCAGGATACAGGCCAACTTGCCGCTTCAATCACGACCAGCCATGATGCCAGTAGTGCCACAGTGGGTAGCAATAAAGTCTATGCCGCTATTCACCAGCTGGGCGGAAAGACTGGTCGCGGGCATAAGGTAACTATGCCAGCCCGTCCATTTTTACCGATCGATGCGCAAGGTCAGTTACAACCAGAAGCTGAAGAAAATATTCTCGGTCTAGTCAATGACTACTTGAGTCGGATTGTTGGGTAAAAGCGCAGATCGAACACGGCGCGATTTAACGCGCTTATCGGCCATGTATGCGGCGGATGTATCAAAATAAATCGCGGCGGGTTTTTAACGCATGGTTAACGGCCTATTTTTGCTATTGCTGACTAAGTTTGCCCTCGCACTTTCAGTATGCGCAATATGTTTGATGTTTTTCCAAAACCTGAGTAGTCTAAAAAATAGCTAGCCACCCTACCCCGGAACCCCCTCCGTCTTATCGCCCCGCTTCGTACCGCTCAAAATGCGGTCATGAAATCCAAACCAAAAAAATCTTCATTAGGCTTCGGCATCGCTGCTTGTTCAGTGATGATGAATGCTGATGGCGAAATCCAACTTACCCCGGCGGGTTCGTTTCGCGGCATAGATGGCCGTCCGAAAGATGCTGCCAGCTGGGTAATGGATGCGAAATCAGCCGCCGAGGTAATTGCCGCTTGCTCCGCGCGCCAGAATGATTTCGTCATTGACTACGAACATCAAACATTGCTGTCACAGGAAAACGGTCAGCCCGCTCCAGCTGCTGGCTGGTTTTCAGGTGCAGCACTGCGCTGGTCCGAGGGCGAAGGGCTATTCGTTAAAGTTTGCTGGACGGCAAATGCCCAGGCATTTATCGACAGCGAGGAATACAAATATATCTCACCCGTGATTTTGTACGAAAAAGGCACGGGTCGAATCAAAGGAATTCATTCCGCCGCACTCACCAATTACGCCTGTATCGATGGCATGGCCGATGTCTTATCACGTGCCGCCGCCAGCTTTTTATTAACCGAAACCACTCCAAAGGAGACTATTACTATGGATTTAGATGAACTGTTAAACCAATTGCGCTGGATGCTCAATCTGCCTGCCCTCGCAACGCCGGAAGATATTGCGACCGAGCTGCAAAAGGCTTTGGCGTTAATTAAAGCGGGTAATGCGACTGAAACAGCCGCTGCAAACTTCAGCATTACCGGTCTTGTGGATGCGAAAAATATGCAGATCGCTGCACTCAAAGGTTCCGCGCCTAATCCAGCCGAATTTGTATCGGTCAATGTAATGACCGCCTTGCAAAACGAGGTTGCAGCATTGCGAGGTGAACAGGCTGCTCGTGAAGTTGACGGCATTGTCATGGCTGCATTGAATGCGGGAAAAATTCTTCCCGCACAGGAATCCTGGGCACGTGAGCTGGGTAAATCGAATCTGGGTTTGCTTAAGCAGCACGTTGATAACGCTCAAGCTGTCGCCGCGCTGACTGGTACACAAACCGGAGGTAAAGCGCCGGAAGGCGGCACGCAAGGCGATCTGTCTGAAAGTGAGCTTGCCATGTGCCGCAGCATGGGCGTATCGCCAGACGACTTCAAAAAAACAAAATCATTAAGCGCGGCTTAATCAAACAATCAAACAACTAGGAGAAAAATATGACCGCACTCGTTGCTGATCGTAATACACCGATGAGGGATGGAAAGCTGATTTCTGTTCCGCTTGCCGCTGGCGTCAAAATCTTTGCCGGTTCGCTGGTTGCGGCGACCGCGACTGGTCTCGCTACTCCAGGCGCAACAGCTGCCACGCTGACTTACCTGGGGCGAGCAGAAGAGCAGATTGATAACACAAGCGGTGCTGCCAGTGCGAAATCCGTGCTGGTGCGCAAAGGTGAGGCATTCAAGTTCGCCAATCTGGCTGCCGATCCGGTAACGCAGGCCAGTATGGGTAAGGTTTGCTATATCGCAGATGACCAGACGGTTGCGCTGACTAATGGTGGTGCGACTCGCTCGGCAGCAGGTGTCGTCATCGGCGTCGAGGCCGATGGTGTTTGGATTCTGTAACTAGATTCACAATTCGATAAATAATCAGGAGAAAAATATGAAACTCGTTAAAACTTTTGCATGGATCGGCGGTTTTGTTGCGCTGGCCTTTGCTGCATTGGCTTGCGGCTCGCCAGTACATGCTGAATCGCTGTTTAACGATGGCGGAATCAGCGTTGCAATGGGCGGCTTGATCGTTAACAAGCAAAATCTTTCTAACATCTTCATCAGTCTGAAAACGACATTCAACAACGCCTTTGATGCAGCGCCCAGCAATTGGGAAAAGGTGGCGATGAAAATCGTTTCAACCACCACGCAGAACGATTATGCATGGTTGTCAAAGTTTCCAAAGATGCGCGCATGGGTTGGTGATAAAAACGTCAAGGCGCTGGAAGCGTTTAAATACAGCATTCCTAACCGTGACTTTGAGGCAACAGTTGAGGTCGATCGCAATGATATCGAGGATGAACAGCTGGGAATCTATGCCCCGCAGGCACAGATGGCAGGTTTTTCGGCTAAGCAATTGCCCGATGAAATCGTCATGGATTTGATCAATGCGAGCTTTACGTCGCTGTGTTTTGACGGGCAATATTTCTTCGATATCGATCATATGGCCGGTGGTGTGGCTGTATCCAATAAGGGTACAAAGGCGCTGTCAGCGGCATCTAGTGCTGCAGCTGAGGCCAGTTTCGGTGCGGCACGCCTGGCGATGCGTAAATTCAAGGATGATGAAGGCCGCCCACTGAATATCACCCCAAACGTCTTGTTGGTTCCACCTGCGCTGGAAACTACCGCGCTGAAACTGCGTAACAGTGAATTCCTCGCGGTCAATGATACCAACCCATATCGCGGCACGTTTGAAGTGGTGGTGGATGCTCGTCTGACCTCAGATACCGCATGGTTCCTGTTGGACATGACTCAGCCAGTCAAGCCATTCATCTACCAGGAGCGTAAAGCGCCCGTGTTCGTCGAGCAGACTGATCCGCAAGCTGATGACGTATTCAACCGCAAGAAATTTAAGTTTGGTGCTGAGGCGCGCGCAGCTGGCGGGTATGGCTTCTGGCAGTTGGCTTATGGATCTGATGGCACGGTCGCTTAACGAATAATCATCTGAGGATATTAACGGCACCCGTGCAACAGGCCTATAGCGGGTGCCAATTATAAAGAGGTGGATCATGGCAAGTGTAAAAAAACTTAAGGCGCTCAGTGTGGTGTCGGTTAATGAAGGTTTTCGTCGCGCGGGTTATTCCTTTGGCAGAAAAGCAGTGATTATTCCATTGTCTGAGCTGAGTAAGGAACAGGTCGTGCTTATCAAAGGCGAGTCAATGCTTGTCGTCTCTGAGGTAGATATTGAGGCTGCGGCAGATGATAAGGATGTCGAGTAATCATGTACGCGACGATCCCGCAGATGATTGCAAGATTTGGTGAGATTGAAGTTCTCAAGCTGAGCGACCGTCTGCGCGCAGGCGTAATTGATCCCCAGGTACTGAATGACGCACTGGCAGAGGCGGATTTTGAAATTGATCCTTATCTCGCCCCTCGTCATACGCTACCGCTAGCCAGTACGCCAAGAATACTCAGTGGCTTTGCCTGTGATATTGCCCGTTACCGTTTATGTGGTGCTGGCGTGACTGCAACAGATGAGATCCGAAATCGTTATAAGGATGCGGTTAAGTTTCTGGAAAAAGTTGCCGGGGGTGAAATTGGGCTGGGTTTAGACGCCGGAAACAATATGGCCAAGCCTGCAAATACCGTGCAATTTTCTACACCAGGTAGTCGTGTTTTTGATCGCAATTCGCGTGGCTAATCATGATAGCTGAAATCGAAGATGCCATTATCAATCGGATCAAGACTGCTGATGCCGCAACGCCAGGATTGGGTTACAAGTTTTATGAAGTTACCAGTTACGGCAGAGAGCTCGATGATGATATTGAGCAAGTGATACGTTCATTCCCGGCAGTATGGGTGACGTTTGGCGGTGCTGGAAAGTCAAAGCCGATGGGTACTTCGCGTAACAAATGGCTGACCCCGGTAACGTTTGTGACAATGGTGGTGGCAAGCAATGTACGCGGTGAACGGGATACGCGGCATGGTTTAACGGTGAACGGGGTGATCAGGGAGGTCGGCTCCTATCAGATGATGAAGGATGTCAGCCTGCTGCTGGTCAATTCCGATCTGGGGTTGCCGATTGACTATCTGAAGCCGGGTGCGATCCGGACTTTATACAACACCAAGCTGAATGGTCAGGCACTGTCGGTATTAGCCCGCGAATGGCATACCGAGTTTGTTGAGACGCAGCCACGCGAACCGATTGATCTGACGGATCCAATGTGGCTCAAGATGGGAATCAACTATTACCTGAAGCCCGGCGATGATGTCG